>Ga0102589_1000104_pt1 | contig 242126 bp, 261 predicted proteins | sample AraplaMF_Col_mLB_FD_76858 | JGI IMG/M metagenome (GOLD analysis project Ga0102589, IMG submission 76858) | Arabidopsis root microbial communities from the University of North Carolina, USA - plate scrape MF_Col_mLB | ecosystem: Host-associated > Plants > Roots > Endosphere | place: USA... | reverse complement strand
ATATAAATTACTATAATAACAAACGAATAAAGGCAAAACTAAAAGGCATGAGTCCGGTACAATACCGAGCTCATGCCCTCAAAGCAGCCTAACGAAATAAATTGTCTAACTTTATGGGTTCACTACAATTGATTACTGAGTGTTTTTTTATTATATATACTGAATCCATTCCTCTAGTGATTGGACTGAATATGTGGGTTGTTTTTCATAATCAGCTAACATTTCTTTTGTTGTTACACCAGTATGTACTAATAAAGTATCTATACCTGTATTGATCCCTGCTAATATATCTGTATCATAATAATCGCCAACCATTAAAGTATCTTCTTTCGAAACACCAAGTACCTTTAATGCCTGTTCCATTATAATTGATTCTGGTTTTCCGATAAATACCGGTTTTACCGTTGTTGATACAGCAATAACTGACGTTAACGAGCCATTCCCAGGTAACAGTCCTCTTTCAGTAGGAATTGCTATATCACCGTTAGTTGAAATAAATTTCGCTCCATTTCTAACTGCAATACATGCCTTGGCTAATTTCTCATAATTGATACTTCGATCTAAGCCGCTTACGACGAAATCAGGATAATCATCCGTTAATTTAAGTCCAACTTCTTCTAAAGCATATTCAAGTCCCTCTTCACCAATCATATAAACTGTTGCATTTTCTTTTTGCTCTTTAATATAATTTGCAGTTGCATTACTAGTTGTAAAAACTTGATCTTTAGTCGTTGGGATATTGAAACGATTTAGCTTTTCAGCAACTTGCTCAGGTTTACGCGTTGAATTATTTGTTACGAATAAATATGGAATATTTTTTTCCTTTAATGCCTTAATAAAGTGACTTGCCTCTTCTATTTGTTCCTCTCCACGATACATCGTACCGTCTAAATCAATTAAGTATCCTTTATATTGCTTCATATTGCCACTCCTTACAAATCCATAAATAAGTCTGTTTATTTTTCTTCTTCACTGCTAAATGCATTTACTACACCTAGTTCTTTATCTAAATAAGTTTGTACAGCGCATGTAAATTCATTAAACGCTTTTTTATTTTCCCTTAAAGTCTCGACAATCAATTCAGTAATTGAAGTTGTGTAGTCCTGTAATAAGTGTTTACGGATTGGAATTAATTTTTTAATTGATTCACCAATAGTAGAATTAATTACTTTTTCATCCATTAGTATATCAACTATATCATCATAACTTCCTGGATCTCTCATAATAAAACCATCAATCATTGTGTTTCCAATATCTAAAATCGCATCAATTAATAAATGAGTCATTCTTTCTAGCGCTAACTCTTCTGTTTTATTCTTTGGCTGACTATTAGCATCATAATATTCAAGCATTGAGTTAATTATTTCAATTCGATCTAGTATGCTTTGACGATTTACAAAGTACATTTGTACACTTCCTTCTCAATTCTATCTTCTACATTTTACGAACTTATATTTATTTTATAGCTTATTTCAAAAAAAATCGACATGAATGAAAGCGTTTCGTATGTATTTTTGTTATATTATATAGGTGAATATTATTTGGGGGTTGGACAATGGAGCGTGAATTAGCACTTGAGATTGTAAGGGTCACAGAAGCAGCAGCTCTTGCCGCAGCTCAATGGATGGGACGCGGTAAGAAAAATGAGGCAGATGATGCAGCAACATCCGCAATGCGTTCTATGTTTGATTCAGTAGACATGGCTGGTACAGTTGTAATTGGTGAAGGTGAACTTGATGAGGCGCCTATGCTTTATATTGGAGAGAAACTTGGGACAGGAAATGGACCTGAAGTATATATTGCTGTTGATCCACTTGAAGGAACGAATATCCTTGCAAAGGGACATGCCAATGCTATGGCAGTAATTGCTATCGCCGATAAAGGTAATCTACTACATGCACCAGATATGTATATGGAAAAAATTGCAGTAGGACCTATTGCTGCTGGGAAAATATCTCTAGACGATCCGATCGAAAAAACGATTGATATTATAGCTCAAGCAAATAATAAACGTATTCATGACTTAACGGTAATTGTCCAAGAACGTCCTCGACATGACGAAATCATTCAACGAATTCGTGAAAAAGGTGCTCGGGTTAAATTATTTGGAGATGGTGATGTTGGTGCAGTAATTGCTACTGCTTTACCACAAACAGGGATTGATTTATTTGTAGGAATTGGTGGAGCTCCAGAAGGTGTAATATCCGCTGCTGCAATAAAAGCGCTAGGTGGAGATATGCAAGCTAGACTTGTTCCAATGAATATTGAGGAAGAACACCGTTGTATAGATATGGGACTTGAGAATCCGAGACAATTATTAACATTAAATGATTTAGTCAAAGGTGACGATGCCATATTTGCTGCAACCGGAGTCACTTCAGGGGAACTACTTGATGGAGTAACTTTTCTTGGCGGAGACTTAATTGAAACTCATTCAATTGTTATGAGAAGTAAAACGAAAACAGTTCGCCACATAAAGGCACATCACCATCTCGGATTTAAGCCAAGCCTTAAAAATAATACAGAAATTACACAGTAGAGCTATCGTATAGCTTAAACGAACAAAAAAGAATATATTTTTGGAGGTACACCAATGGGAGAACGCTTTTTCTTATATGATGATGTAATTCAAGCAAAGACACGATTTGTAAGCTTTATGGGAGACGAGCAAAGACATGATCTTGCTTTAATTTATTCAGATCGTCATTATGGTAAAGTTTTTGTGTTAGATATTCAAAGTAATCGTTTCGCAATTATTGGGGGAGATGATTTAAAAGAAGAAGGATATTTAGAGTATGCTTTTGGTATTTCAGAAGAAAAAGCTGCTGAGTTATTAGATTTCCTAAGTGAAATAATATTCTAATTTATAAATTTTCTTGTGGATAAACAATTAAAAATATAAAAAGAGTGGATAACCATTAGAGTTGTCCACTCTTTTTGTGATTAACTTAGCACTTATGCACATTCATATAATAAGTTTTTTACTTATCCACAATATTTTTCATTATTATAAATATTTTAAAAATAATTATCCACAATTTTTAAAAATGACTGTTTTCGTATTTTTTTGGAATTTTAGACTGTTTTGTTGATTTCAACTCCAGGATGCTCCCTTTCAGTTGGGAATGAGCTGAGCCTCCTTGGCACACCCCAACAATCTTGGAAAAGAGCTTAAAAAATAAAAAATTGGTGAGTTTTCCCCCACCAATTAATTTTTAATTTTTTTTACAACGAAATATTTACAGCCAAAATTACAATACTCATAAATATATTCACGTAAAGTACTTATTTTTGAATCATATGGTACATTTTTTTGTGAATCATCGAAAAACCCTCTTAAACGTAATTGTTCATAACCCCAATCCCCAACAATGTAATCATACTTAGAAAGGATTTCAGCGTATCGTGCTTTAAAGGCTTCTTCATTAAACCCTTCACGATAGTCTTCTACTATTTCATAACAAATATTTTGTATGCAAACCAAATTGAATTCTCCTTCCTTTTACTCCCATAAATATGTATTCACTTTATTTGGCATACTAATTTTACAATTGATTTTTAAAAGGTGGGATTAAGTATGCGCAAATTTTTAGTTTGTTTAGTAACTTTATCTTTATTAGGTGGGTGTTCCTTTGGTCCAAGTCACTCTAGAAAATTTGAATATAAAGATACAGCTTATCAAGGTGATCAAGGATTAACACCAAAAAGATTAAACACAAAGCCTGGTGATTTAGGTGCCATGAATTCTGATGCTTTAGACTCTTCTTACAAAGATTATGGCTTTTCTAGGTTACAAAAGCAAGGGGTTTTAGGTAAAGATGGTGAATATTCTTTAAAAATTGACAAACAGGAAGTTGCTAAATTTATATCTTATTTAGTTGTTAAGCTACCTGCAGTAGACGACGCAGCAACATTAGTTACTGATCAAGAGGTATTAATCGCTTACCAAACAAGTGAAGATTTAAAGAAAGTAAGAAGCCAAGTTGAAAAAACAGCTCGTTCAGCTCTACCAAGTTATTATCACATATTTACTTCTGCTAAGATGCAAAATATCAACACAATTGAAGACCTTGATAAATATGGACAACTTACAGATGGTCAATTGGAAGAGAAAGTGAAAGCTTTATCCGAGGGCTTTGATGTGGATAAGGAAAGTCTTCACTTTGATAAAGTAATTAAAGATTAATTAAATTACAAAATAAAAAGCACTAGCTAGGCTGGTGCTTTTTATTTTTCATTATTGAGCTTGTTTTGCTGACTGAACTTGCTCATCAGCGTGATATGACGAACGAACTAATGGGCCAGATTCACAGTGAGAGAAGCCTTTTTCAAGAGCTACTTCTTTAAGAGCTGCGAATTCATCTGGAGTATAGTACTTCTTAACAGGTAAATGATTTTTTGTCGGTTGTAAATATTGACCTAATGTAATAATATTTACGCCCGCAGCACGTAAGTCATCCATCGCTTCATATAGTTGTTCATTCGTTTCTCCTAAACCAACCATTATGCTTGATTTAGTAGGAATTTCAGGATTAATTTCTTTCGCTCGACGTAAAAATTCAAGAGATCTTTCATATGTTGCTCTCGCACGTACTCGTGGAGTTAATTCGCGAACTGTTTCAATATTGTGGTTCATAATATCTGGCTTAGCATCCATTAACATTTTAAGGTTCTCAAATTTTCCAGCCATATCTGAAGGTAAAACCTCAATTGTAGTAAATGGATTTGCTTTGCGTACTTCACGTACTGTTTCAGCAAATACTGCTGCTCCACCATCTCTTAGATCATCACGTGCAACAGCAGTAATTACAACGTGTTTTAAATTCATTTGAGTGACAGACTCTGCAACTCGAACAGGTTCTTGTAAATCTAACTCTGTAGGTAATCCTGTTTTAACGGCGCAGAAACGACAAGCACGAGTACAAATATCCCCTAAGATCATAAATGTAGCTGTTTTTCTTACAGCCCAGCATTCATGGATATTTGGACAACGAGCTTCCTCACATACTGTGTGTAAATTCTTTGAACGCATCATTTTTTTTAAATCAGTATACGTTTCATTCGTATTTAATTTTATTTTTAGCCATTCGGGCTTTCTCAAATATTCTTCTTTTTTAGATGCCATTTGAAATTCCTCCAACGTTTATTCGTTTACGACATATTTCAATCTTTATTTCAATATTACTATATATTACTACATTTTTCACAGAGAAGAAAAACTTTCGTTCGAATATCCCTATAATTTCCATCTATGAAAGTTGCTTCTTTAACCAAACTAAAGGAGAAAATCAATTTAAAGGATGATGGTTTTGAAAAAATTAATTGTACGTTTCTGTATGGTGCTGATCTTCTTAACACCATCATTAGTAAACGCCGAAGAAATTAACCAAGAAAAATTAAATCAAGAGCGAATGGCATTATATAAAAAAGGAGAAGCTTTGTCCTTTATTCCTTGGTACTATTTTGCAGCGATTGATACTTATGAGAGAAATGTACGAAGTGTACGAAATGATATTCCAAAAAGAGAAAATGGTGTGCTTTCCATTTATATTAAACCAGAAGACTGGACTGGTGTTGTAAACCCAATAAAAAATGACACCTATATACCGACGATTCACTTATTTAGCGGTATTGGTATGGATGGAAATAATGATGGGAAAGCCTCACTTCAAGACGATGAGGATTTGTTATTTACATTTATTCATCGATTACATTTTTATGGTCCTTCGAGACAATATATTAGAATGATGTTATGGGACTACTATCAACGGGCTATAACTGTGGATATTATTGACGAATATGCTCGTATGTATCAATATTTTGGCAAATTATCGATTAGTGGAAACGCCTTTCCATTACCAATAAGAAGTGAACACAGCTATCAAAGCACTTGGGGGGCGCCTCGTAGTTTTGGAGGTCGAAGGGTACATGAAGGAACGGATATATTTGCTAATTACGGTACGCCCGTCAGAGCTACTTGCTATGGCATTATTGAGACAAAAGGTTGGAATCGAATTGGTGGATGGCGAATTGGTATACGTGATCTAAGTAATAGTTATCATTACTATGCACACCTCGGAGGGTTTAATAAAGACATTCAAAAAGGTCAAGTTGTTGAACCAGGTACAGTAATCGGATATGTTGGAAGTTCAGGTTATGGTCCTCCAGGAACTTCTGGTAAATTCCCTCCACATCTTCACTATGGAATTTACAAGGATAATGGATATTCAGAATGGTCATATGACCCTTATCCTAGACTACGTTTATGGGAAAGACAGGATCGGATTTCATTAAGACGAAAATAAATTAAAAAGCAGACTAAATTGTTGATTAGTCTGCTTTTTTAAAATTTATATTATAATTTTTTAAAAAATGTAATCGACTGAATAGAACTAAAGATTAGTCTTTCTTCTCTTCTGTTGGATTCGGTAATGCTTGATTATTATTTGGTGAAAAAGGGATATAGCTTGGTACTTCTCCATCGATAATTTCAGTAGCAATTGGTACTTCGACTTTTACTTTCGTTGATTTGGTACTAAAAGGAATAATTACATTCATATTTACCTCTACATGCATGATAATCTCCACAACTGAGTTATCAAATCCAAATGGTTTAACTTCTTGTGAAACACTAGCAACTGCATCCCCAACAACTGAAAATCTAACTGGAATTGTAGGTCCCAGTTTACCTAACAAAACAGTATTCGTAACAACCCCTATTGGTACATCTAAGTAAAATCCGTCCTTATCAGTTTTCATTTTTTTCATTTCTGACTTGGGTAAGGATAAAAATGAAATATCTCCATTTTCAACTCTTCGAATATTTTGTTCTACATGTTCTGTTGTCGAGCCGATTATTTTATTTATTAGGTATGTATCCGTGCTTATGACCGCTTTCCCATTTTCATCTACATCACGAATAATTATGTCATGACCCTTTAATTCTTGGGAAGCCGACTCATATGCTTCATTAATGACTAAGGAGGCTATACGTTTTGTTTGTTTTTCGGAATACTTCAATATTGTTGGTGAAAAGATTTTATCTATTTTCCAAAATCCATAACAAAATAAGATTACGAATAAAATTAGTATCACTATATATTTATTTGGAAGTTTCTTTCGGAATAATTGCAAAGCAGGAATAGAAATGGCATTTGTTTTAAATACCCTAAAAGATTTTTTTTTACTAATAAATGCCCTACTTCCTGGAACACGCCTATGTTTAAATTTCTTCATTGTATCCATGCCCCCTTATTAATGGGTATGCATGTCAACGCATGTTCATTCTTATTGTCTTAAACTCAAGGTAAGTATGACGATTTTATCAAAGTGTCTTGTTTAACAATGTCCAACACAAAAAAACATGCCCAAATTTTTATGGAACATCTTTTTTATTATTGATAAACTCTTTGTTTTAAAGTTGTATCACAGTCTGTGATCATTAAATGTAATTCATCATAAAGATTTACTTCATAAGGAATACTTATTTCGTATCCATTTTCCTCAATGATTCGAATAATTGGTCGATCAGTAGATGCAGCATTTTGTCTTGCAACAATACCGCGTCGTCCATCATTTAGCCGAACCGTTAATCCCGTTGGATAGATTGAAAGAGAATCTCTAAAAATTTGAACTAATTTTGCATCAAATAATTTATCACTACCACTATATAATAATTCTAAGCCCTCATGCGGAAGCATTGCTTGCCTATAGACACGATTTGAGGTAACTGCATCAAAAACATCAGAGATCGCAATAATTTTTGAATACAAATGCATATCCTTGCCTAATATACCTTTTGGATAACCGCTACCATTTATTCTTTCATGATGTTGTAACGCACAGATTGCTACAACGGAATGAATATTTGGAACTTCTCTTAACATCTCATATCCAGCAGTAGTATGTTGTTTGATTAACTCATATTCTTCTTCAGTTAAACGTTCTGGTTTATCAAGAATTTGATTAGGAACAACCATCTTTCCTACATCATGTAAAAGTGCTCCTAAACCAAGAAGGTCAAGCTGGCTTTTATCTAGTCCAAGATTTGTTCCAATTGCTAAAGAATACATTGTTACATTTAACGAGTGTGTAAAAATATACTCATCATATGAAAATACATCTGTTAATAACGATAATACATCATTATTTTGTTTTAATTCTTTTAGAAGTGATTCAATAATTCCTTTTAGTTGAGGTGCAGATTTTTCTAATGAAAGCCATCTTAAATGTAATTCTTCATTTTTAAATTTAACAAAGGCATCTTCGATCTTTTTGGTGCTTTCAATACGTAGCTCATCTGAAATGGTAGACTCTAATTCTAAGCCATCAGAAAGAGGGTCTTGTATAAAGACATAAGAAACACCTAATTTATGAAGACGATTAATCATCATCTCTGTTAAAGGAACATTTGCATTAACTAAAATTTTCCCCTGTTCGTTATAAATCGGCTTACCTAATAGCGTGCCTGGAACAAGAGTTGATGTCACGACGATTCTCATAGCATTCTCCCTGATATACTTTTTAATTAAATATATGTCTGTTCAGATGAGTTAATTCGTGATGTCATGCTTAGTAATTCTAGTTGTTTTATTGCACCTGAATACATTTTTCGAAATATTTCTACTAATTTTTATTTATTATACTATTTATAACGGTTAAATTGTAAAAAAATTTAGCCACTAAACAAAATTTAGTGGCTGTACTCATATCATTCTTAATAATGCGTCCCTTCCAATCATGCCTTTTTGAATGCCAAGACGTTCCGCTTCAATTGTAATGGATTCTAAGGGGGCATTTAATAACTCTTCGATTGTTTTGACACCAACTGCACGGCCAGCAATTATTTGCCGATCGCGGAGCCTTTCATTTAAAAGAGCAACATCTAAAGCTCCACACATTATATAACCTTTATTATTCATTACGACTAATAGTGTTGTTTTTGGTAATAGAACTGTAACAGCATTAAAAGTATGATTTTCGATTGTAATGGGTGTTAAATTAATCAAGTTCAACGCTCCTTTCTCATTCTAAAATATGAGAAAAAATTTAAAAATGAACCTGTCTAGCCTATTAAATTTACATACTTTTTAATGCCCAAAGTAACACGTCTCTAATAAATTCAGGCATAAAGTACCTTTTATTTTCTGAATCGCGAATCGTAGGAAATAAATGTCCAAACGTAAATAAATCCAAAGTTCCAACTTCATAAATTCTATTTAAATCAAGCATTACACCATTGATATAAATATCTTCCTTAAAAAAATGCGTTTTCTTATGGCGATTACGTATCGAAATGCCACCATAAACCATTCTACCAATTACTTTACCTCTAAATCCAAATCCTTTCATTTTCAGATGCACTAGTTCTTTTTCTTCTCCGCGGTTTATCACATCTAATAGTTCGTCTCCACTTAGATAAACAATGCAAGGATTAATCGGATGTGGGCAAATTCGGTGCACATGTCCTTTATTAACAATTCCTTTTGTTAGACCGTCTAATAAAATCCCTGAGTTAATCATACTTACTTCTGAATTCGTCCATTTTTTTAAAGCTTCTGCTAATAACGTTAAAAGTGGGCCATCTTTGAACCAATTCACATTAAGATGATCTGAAAGTATAGCTACCGGTTCACTCAGAATTTCTTCGCTCAATCTCATTAAATTCATCAAACTTCTTTTCGTCATTTCATCTTGATAGTATCTAGGTACTTTATGTACTTCTATAACCGAAGCATCTACATTGATCACTGTTTTTGTTTCTTGATTTACAGTTATTAAAACTTCACCTAGATAGTTACCGTGTTTACCCGTACCGCATAATAAGGTCCCTCCTACATACTCACCATTTGGAAATAAATGATGAGTATGGGCACCTAATATAATATCTATCCCTGAAAATTGTTCTGCAATTCTTTGATCATCTTTCATTCCTAAATGTGACAGGATCATCACAACATCTGATTTTTCTTTTACTATTGGAAGAATTTCATTTAATGTTTTAAATGGTTCGCTAATGCACCATCCAAGTGCTTCATAAAATACAGGATACGCTACCGTCAACCCTATTACACCTAACTTCACGCCATCGACTTCGTAGATTTGATATGGCTTACTAATACTTTGTGAATGTTCTTCCGAGATTGATAAATTACCAATCAACACATCAAAATTTGCATTATCATAAAGTTTTAGTAATTCTTCCTTTGATAACGTAATGCCTTCATTATTACCAATGGTTATCGCGTTGTATCCAGCCTCATTTAATAAACTTACATTTCCTTTTCCTACAGTAGCCTCTGAAATTGGATGAAAACGATCTACGAAGTCGCCAATATCAAAAGTTAAAGTAGCTTCTCCATTCATTCTAGCAAGCTCTCTTTTAGATTTTAATAACCCTACAATCGTTGGCCATGTTTCAAAGTGACTATGAATGTCATTTGTATGGAACAATCGAATATTTTTTGTTTGATTGGTTTCCATTGTTCCACCCCGTTTCTACATATTTTCTATCATTAATTTTATGCCATATAACAATAACACAAATCTCAAAATAACTGAGATGGTTTCAGTTTTTAACTTTTGATTTATATATGCTCCAAGTTTTCCTCCAACCCATGCTCCCGGTATTAGCAATAGTACATAATAAAAATTAATTGATCCAATCAACAAATACGAAATAGAACTTCCAACTGTTGTGAACATTACGACAAACATAGAAGTTGCAATGGCTAATTGAGGTGGAAAGCCAAATAAAAAGGCCATCATCGGAACTAGCATGACACCTCCACCTATCCCAAATAACCCTGAGATCAATCCAACTATTACCGAAAGCCCTATAGCTAATGGAAGATTATAACTATATGTATATGCTTCACCTTGCTCATTTGTATATGTTTGAATCATACCTTTATGTATTTGTTTTGGTTTTTTCTTAAATCTAGAAGATACGAATAAAAATAATGAAATACAAACTAATAATACTCCAAAATACAATTTAAAACGCTCTGTATTTAGCAGTGTATTTATATATGAACCAAGTAAACTTCCTGGAACACTCCCTATCAAAAATAAAAATCCACTTTTAAAATCAATTCTCTTTTGTTTACGATAAGTAAGAGTAGATGATAAGGAAGAAAATACAATTGTAATAAGCGAAGTACCAACCGCAACTTGAATTGGAACAGTAGAAAATTCAGGTAAAATTCGTTCAATATTCAATAGCATCGGGACAATGATAATTCCTCCACCTAAACCAAATAGCGAACCAAAAGTCCCTGCTGCTAACCCTATACTGATCAGTATAAGAATTTGTAAGGTTAATTCCAAACGATCACTCTCTCCTTTTGATCAACTCGATGAATAGATACTATTTAAAGTTTAACACAAAAAACTCGGATTTCTCCGAGCAGTGACTTTAATTTCTTCTTTTCATAATCTCTTTTAACCAGCTAATTCACTATCAAAATTTCTGTTATCACCTTTTGGATTAGGACCCCATTGATTTTCTTCCACTTTACTATTTAAACAAGTACTATCACAAAGTGTTTTTTTTCAAAATATGACAAATCTTATACACACCTTAATCTTTGAAATAAGATGTATGCTTCAATAAAACATGTTTATAAATCGACACTCCCCTTGAAAATAGCCCCTTTTTAGAAGCGTGTATAAATGAGTGTAATTCTAATTTTCCTATTTTTTTAGAATTCCTAAATATTCTTTCCATGGACCAACATCTTCACGATAACGATTAGCCATTACCCTAACAATTTGACTGATATGAGTTAAATCATGTACAACCCAAGTAGACAGTAATTCTCTTAACTTAACAAGTCCAAATTCAGGATGTACGCCCTTTAACTCAAAATTTATTTCTGGTTCAATCAACATTTGTAATTTTGTGATATTCTGTGCTCTACTTTCCTTAAATTCATGTAATTTCTCTTCAATTGATCTTTTTTCTTGATTCAGGTGTGAAAAACGATCAAATGGAGGAAATGGCTTTTGTTCACCTTCATTAAGAATCCAATTGATCCTCACCATCCAATTCGTTTTCTCTGCTTCAACTAGATGATCAAGCACTTCAGAGACATTCCATGTACCATCGCCTTCATTGCTATCTAACCACCTATTAGATAAACCGGATAGAAGAGAGTCCAATGTTCGTGGAGTTCGCTCAAGTACCTCAATTGCTTCATTCAGATTAAAATTCATCTAAATCACTCCTTTCTTCATTCAATTAAATGTATGTATCTAAAACACTCTTATCAATCCACCTATCTAAATTTTAGCAAATAATTAATCGTCCACAACTATTTGTTAAGTAATTTATTGCAAAAAAAAAAGACGAACTTAGAAAGTTCGTCTTCGTTATTATAATGAATAATTAACCAATTGATCCTTCCATCTCGAACTTAATCAGACGGTTCATCTCAACTGCATATTCCATTGGTAATTCTTTTGTGAATGGCTCAATGAAGCCCATTACGATCATTTCTGTAGCTTCTTGCTCAGAAATACCACGGCTCATTAAGTAGAATAATTGTTCTTCAGATACTTTTGAAACTTTTGCTTCGTGCTCAAGTGAAATATTGTCGTTTAAGATCTCGTTGTATGGAATTGTATCAGAAGTTGATGCATTATCCATTATTAACGTATCACACTCAATATTTGAACGTGAACCAGCTGCTTTACGTCCGAAGTGTACAATACCGCGATATGTTACTTTACCACCATGTTTCGAAATTGATTTCGATACAATTGTAGATGAAGTGTTTGGAGCTAAATGAATCATTTTAGCACCAGCATCTTGGTGTTGGCCTTTACCAGCAATTGCAATAGAAAGTGTAAGACCACGAGCGCCTTCACCTTTTAAGATAACTGCAGGATACTTCATTGTAAGTTTAGAACCAATGTTTCCATCAATCCATTCCATTGTTGCATTTGCTTCACATACAGCACGCTTCGTAACTAAGTTGAATACGTTATTCGCCCAGTTTTGAATTGTTGTATAGCGGCAATATGCATCTTTTTTGATGATGATTTCTACTACTGCTGAGTGAAGTGAGTTTGTTGTATAAACAGGAGCTGTACAACCTTCTACGTAATGTACGCTTGCTCCTTCGTCAGCAATAATTAGAGTACGCTCAAATTGTCCCATATTTTCTGAGTTAATTCGGAAATATGCTTGAAGAGGCGTATCAACTTTCACACCTTTTGGAACGTAAATGAATGATCCACCAGACCAAACTGCAGAGTTTAAAGCAGAGAATTTGTTATCTGTTGGTGGAATTACTTTACCAAAGTGTTCTCTGAAGATGTCTTCGTGTTCACGTAATGCTGTATCTGTATCAGTAAACAGAATTCCAAGATCCGTTAAGTCTTGTTTCATACTATGATAAACTACTTCAGATTCGTACTGAGCAGAAACACCTGCTAAATACTTTTGTTCAGCTTCAGGAATACCTAATTTATCAAATGTGTTTTTAATTTCTTCAGGTACTTCATCCCAAGACTTTTCTGTTTTCTCTGATGGCTTTACATAATAAGTAATTTCATCAAAGCGTAAATCAGACATGTCTCCACCCCATTGAGGCATTGGCATATCATAAAAATGTTGTAAAGATTTTAAACGGAAATCTAACATCCATTGTGGTTCATTTTTCATGCGTGAAATTTCTTCAACGATTTCTTTTGTTAATCCACGTTCAGAACGGAAAATCGATACGTCACGATCATGAAAACCATATTTATAATCACTAATATCTGGCAAATTAGTAGACATTTTTCTTGCTCCCTTCTAATAGAAGAGGAGGATTAAAGCTCAGAAGTTATTCTGATTTTAACCCCTTCTCCATCGCTTTCCATGCAAGTGTTGCACATTTAATTCGAGCTGGAAATTTCGAAACACCTTGCAGTGCTTCAATATCATCTAAATCAATTGATTCATCGTATTCTCTTCCAAGCATCATATCTGAAAAGATTTGAGAAAGTTTTAATGCTTCCTCAATCTTTTTACCTTTAATTGCGTGTGTCATCATTGAAGCAGAAGCCATTGAAATCGAACAGCCTTCACCGTCAAAACGTGCATCCGATACTATTCCATCGTCTACTTTTAAACGTAATTCAATGCGGTCACCACAAGTTGGGTTATTCATATTAACTGTTAAATCGCCGTCAGAAATAGCTCCAACCCCTTTATTTCGAGGGTTTTTATAATGATCCATAATCACTCGACGATATAATCCATCTAGATCAATATTTCGATTAATAGACATCGCTGAAATACTCCTTCGTTTTTACTAGTCCTCTTACAAAAGCATCTACATCTTCTTTTGTATTATACAGATAAAAACTTGCACGAGCTGTAGCAGATACCTTTAACCATCTCATTAATGGTTGCGCACAATGATGGCCTGCGCGAACAGCGATCCCTTCTACATCTAATACAGTTGCAACATCATGTGGGTGTACATCTTCCACATTAAATGTCACTAATCCTGCACGATGTTTAGGTCCGTAGATTGTTACACCTTCTACAGATGATAACTGCTCAAGTGCATAATCAGCAATCTCATGTTCATGTTTTTCAATGTTATCCATTCCAATTTCAGTTAAGAAATCAATCGCAGCACCTAAACCAACAGCACCCGCGATAATAGGAGTTCCACCTTCAAACTTCCATGGTAATTCTTTCCAAGTAGAGTCTTGTAAGTCAACGAAATCAATCATTTCCCCACCAAATTCAATTGGTTCCATGTTTTCAAGCAGCTGTTTTTTACCATAAAGTACACCAATTCCAGTAGGAGCACACATTTTATGACCTGAGAATGCGTAAAAGTCGCAATCTAAGTCTCGTACGTCTACCTTCATATGTGGCGTACTTTGTGCACCATCAACAAGCATGATTGCACCGTTTTGATGAGCAATTGCCGCAATCTCTTTTACAGGATTAATTGAGCCAAGTACATTTGAAACATACATAATGGCAACAATCTTTGTATTAGAGTTAATTGTAGCTCTTGCCGATTCAACACTGATTGAACCATCTTCTTCTAATGGTAAATATCTTAATGTTGCTCCTGTAGCTTTTGCAACCTGTTGCCAAGGAATGATGTTACTGTGATGCTCCATATAAGAGATAACAATCTCATCACCAGCTTTTAGGTTTGCTCTGCCATAACTAGCAGCAACTGTATTAATTGCAGTTGTTGTTCCTCTAGTAAAAATAATCTCTTCAATTGAAGACGCATTTATAAAGTTTCGAACTTTTTCACGAGCCCCTTCATAAGCATCTGTCGCTTTTGTTCCTAGAGTGTGTACACCTCTATGAACATTTGAGTTATATTCACGATAATAGTTTGCAACTGCTTCGATTACCTGAACAGGTTTTTGCGAAGTAGCAGCACTATCTAGATATACTAAAGGATGTCCATTTACTTCTTGATTTAAGATCGGAAAGGCTTCACGGATTGCTTTAACATCCATTACTTAACTTTCCTCTCAATTACATCAACAAGCATTTGTTTAACTTCTTCAATTGGTAATTCCGAAACTACAGGTGCTAAGAATCCGTGAATAACTAAGCGCTCTGCCTCTTTCTTCGGAATACCGCGACTCATTAAGTAGTAAAGTTGAGTAGGATCTACTTTACCAACAGATGCTGCGTGTCCAGCCATTACATCATTTTCATCAATTAAAAGAATAGGATTTGCATCTCCGCGTGCTTTTTCACTTAGCATTAATACACGAGAAGTTTGTTGAGCATTTGACTTAGAAGCTCCGTGCTCAATTTTTCCAATTCCATTGAAGATTGATGTAGCAGATTCTTTCGCCACACCATGTTTTAAAATCCAACCTTCAGATCCCTTACCATAATGAATGATACTTGTAGTAAAGTTTTGAGTTTGCTCACCACGACCAACTGTTACCATTTTCAAGTCTCCAAATGAGCCATCACCAACTAAGTTTGTAATGTTTTCAAATACTGAGTTTCCATCATTCATTAATCCAAGTGCCCATTCAATTTTGCTATCACGACCAGCGTGTCCGCGACGAACAACATATGAAGTTACGCCTTTCGCTAATGTATCAACTGCACCATAGCGTACTTTTGAATTATCTAAAGTGATTACTTCTGTTACTATGTTTGCAACAGCTGATGTCAATTCTTCAGATGTTGAAACATAGTTTTCAACATAAGTAACTTCACTGTTAGCATCAGCAACTACTACTACGTGGTTATATGCAGGTACAGTTTCTCCATCAACTACGAAAATAGCTTGAATAGGTTTTTCAAGTACTACATTTTTAGGAACATATAAGAATGCTCCTCCATTAACTAATGCAGCATTTAGAGCGATTAATTTATTTTCATCGACTTTAACAGCCTCTGTCATAAAATATTTTTTCACAAGATCTTCATGATCTTTAATTGCTGTGTGTAAATCAACAAATAGTACACCTTTTTCTTTTGCTTCTGTTGAAAGAGCATGATATACAGGTGAACCGTTATATTGTACATAAATAGATTGATCAGCATCTTCATTCATTAATGAAGTAACTGATTCTGGTAATTGATCCTTTGTAGGAACATTTCCAGTAGTTGCTTCAAATTCTTTTCCAAAGAAATCCCATTTAGAGATATTCGTTTTATCTGGCTTTGGAAGAGAAAGTGATTCAGCTTTTGCAAGTGCGTTTAAACGGAACTCTGTGAAGTATGCAGGTTCATTTCGCAGTGCAGAAAGCTGCTTAACTGTTTCTTGACTAAATGGAATTGTAGTACCAGTTGTCATGAGAATCCCTCCTATCCGATTAAGCTTCTTGCCCAACTGTCTCGTCTTCGATACCTAACTCTTGTTTAATCCAGTCATATCCTTCAGCTTCTAAACGAGCTGCTAATTCAGGACCACCTGATTTTACAATACGTCCTTGCATCATTACGTGAACGAAGTCTGGAGTAATGTAATTTAATAAACGTTGATAGTGAGTGATGATTAAGCAACCAAACTCTTCTCCACGCATTTCGTTAACACCTTTAGAAACTACTTTTAACGCATCGATATCTAAACCTGAATCGATTTCATCAAGAATAGCGATTTTTGGTTGAATCATCATCATTTGAAGAATTTCGTTACGTTTTTTCTCTCCACCTGAGAATCCTTCATTTAAATAACGTTGTGCCATTTCTGGATCCATTTCAAGGAATTCCATGTTTTTATCTAACGTACGGATAAATTTCATTAAAGAAATTTCATCGCCTTCTTCGCGGCGTGAGTTTACTGCAGAACGTAAGAAGTCAGCATTTGTAATCCCGCTAATTTCGCTAGGATATTGCATAGCAAGGAATAAACCTGCTTGAGCGCGCTCATCAACTTCCATTTCTAATACATCATTTCCATCAAGCTCGATGCTTCCACCGATTACTTCATATTTCGGATGACCCATAATAGCAGAAGATAAAGTTGATTTACCTGTACCGTTTGGTCCCATGATTGCGTGGATTTCTCCACCTTTTACTTCAAGGTTTACACCTTTTAAAATTTGCTTACCTTCAATAGCAACTTGAAGGTCTTTTATTTTTAATGTAGAAGCTCCCATTTTACACCCTCCATAATCTTACAAATAAAATCCTATAAAATAGAAAATGGCTATTTTAAGTTCATTCTCATTTTATTCTCATTCTAATCTTAAAGCAATTAAAAAGTATTTTCAAGCCGACCATAATTTTATCAAAAATGTTTATTCAATTGTATCTATTTTTTAATTAAAACCAATTTAATTAGTGATACTATATAAATAGGAAATAAAAAATTTTCATTTCACATAAAAAAAGAGGTAAATTATGGCTAAATCATCCAAATTTTCACCAGAGCAACAGAAATATGCGATCAATCAGTTACAAACTTATTTTTCGCAAGAAAGAGACGAAGAGTTAAGTGAATTAAGTGCTATTTTACTAATTGATTTTATCTCAGAAAAACTTGCTCCAATGTACTACAATAAAGGAGTTGAAGATTCCCAAAGATTTATGTCTGAACGCGTCGAAGATTTATACGCTTTATTATTGAAAGAACGTATTGAAGATTAATTAAATTTTTACAAGTTAATTTATGCACATACTTAATTTAGATTATTCAACTGTAGGATAGTTGTTCAAGTTATTCTATAAAGTTTGTTTAAAACCGATTTTTATTGCTCTCCAAAAAACATCACCTTACCATTATTAACGAAAAAGCTTCTTTTCATAAATAATTTTCTCCGATTTTATAGCAAATAAAAGAACCTTCAAAAAACACTAACGAAGGTTCTTTTCCCACTAAAACATTAGATTTTTTATCACTTTTTATACATGTGATATGGCACTACAACTTCTGGCATTCCAGCAGCATAGGCAGCTACCTCATATTCACCAAAGATAAGTTTAATTCCCTTCTGATCAAATACCCATAGACGATTTTTATCATTTAATGCGATTTCATTTGGTGACTTGATTAATATATATCCACTATATTTTTTTTGGAGTTGCTGATACGCATACTGTTGTATAACCTTCGTCTTATTGTTTATTAATTTAGATAATGGAACGATTTCTCCAGTATTTGTATTAAAATTATAAGTCGTTCCAACTGTCATCCCATGGGCTCCACCCGTATACGAATATTCTTTATAAATCACACTTAACTTATTTCGATCGTTAAAAGGGACTTTATAAGTAAAAATGTATTCATAAGGTCTCCATGGTCCTTGACTTGAGGTCCATTTTTTCTTAGCCTCTTTCTCTTCGAATAAAAGCTTTAAGCGATTTTTATTTGCTAGATCTGCTCCCTTTCTTAAAGTAGCATTTATTTTTTCTTGTGCAATTCTATTTTTCAGACCTTTTACTTGTGGATATGTAATTGGCGAGTTTTTTAATTTCACTTTGTAAATTTGAGCTTTTTCATATTGTGCTAATTGATTCACTTCAGCTTCCGTACTATTTGGCAATATCGTCACACAAGAAATGATAAAAATTATTACAATTCTAAAGAAAAACCTCATTATATTACCTCCCATTTCTTCACGCATTAGTATGTTTATTTTCATAATAAAATATAACGTATTTCAATTCTTATTTCGAAGCTCTTTCTATAGCATACTATTTTTATATTTAGAAGAATGTAAATTTTTGTCATTAATCATATAATAAAGAGTAGAATACTTATCATCAATCATTAGAAAGTAGGGTTTAATTTGTCTCAGATTTTCGTAGCAGGAAAAATACCAGATAAGGCTGAAGAAATCTTAAGCGATTATCCAGTAAATGTTTTTGAAGGCGTTCAGTTAATTACTGAAGAAGAACTTTGTCATGAGGTAAAGAATGCAGAAGCGATTTTAAGTCTTTTATCTACACCAATCAGTAAAAAAGTGATTGATGCGGCTAAAAACGTTAAAATTATTGCCAATTATGGTGCAGGATTTAATAATATCGACGTTGATTATGCAACTGAAAAAGGGATTCATGTTACGAATACACCTTTTGTTTCGACAGATGCAACAGCAGAACTGACTCTTGGCATTTTATTAGCTGTTTCTAGACGGGTTGTCGAAGGAGATGAACTTTGCCGAACACAAGGGTTTAATGGTTGGGCTCCACTCTTTTTTAGAGGAACTGAAGTCTCTGGAAAAACACTCGGAATTTATGGATTCGGAAATATCGGACAAGCCGTTGCAAAAAGAGCTCTAGCGTTTAATATGGACATCATTTATTCTCAACCTCGTAGATTAAGTAGTGAACTAGAAGCAAAATATAATGCTACATATGTTTCAATGGAAGAGATGCTATCAACAGCTGATTTTATTACTTTACACTGTCCGTATAAACAAGAGCTCCATCATTTATTCGGTAAAGAAGAGTTTTTAAAAATGAAGAAATCTGCATTTTTTATTAATGCTGCTAGAGGACCTTTAGTAAATGAAAAAGAGCTAGTGAGTGCATTAAAGGATGGAGAAATTGCTGGAGCTGCCCTTGATGTATTTGAATTTGAGCCAAGTATAACAGAGGAATTAAAATCACTTTCAAATGTCGTGCTAACACCTCATATAGGAAATGCAACTTATGAAACACGCGATGCAATGTCTGAAGTAGCTGCCAATAATATAGTAGAGGTTTTAAATGGACGAAATCCGATTTCTCCAGTAAACCGAATTTTAATTAAAAACTAGGTTTTGTTAAAGTTAATGGAGTCAAAAAAAGAAAGCTCCCAGTGCCAGCACTAAGAGCTTTTTTTTATATTATTCGCTTACAGGTACAACTGCACCTTTATACTTTTCAATAATGAAATCTTGAATTTCTTTAGAGTGTAATACTTTGACTAAAGCTTTGATTTCTTTTTTATCTTTGTCACCTTTACGAACAGCGATGATGTTTACATATGGTGATTCTTTACCTTCTAATGCAATTGCATCCTTCATTGGATTTAAACCAGCATCAATCGCATAGTTTGTGTTAATTAATACTGCGTCTCCTTCTTTATGTTTATAAACTTGTGGAAGTAAACCAGCATCAACATTTGCTTCAAATTTTAAGTTTTTAGGATTTTCTGCGATATCTTTTAAAGTCGCAACTGTTGGATCTACACCATCAGCAATTTTAATTAGACCTTCTTGTTGCAATAAGCTTAACATACGACCATGGTCAGCTACTGAGTTACTCATGATAATTTTCGCACCATTTGGAAGATCATCTAAGCTCTTATATTTTTGAGAATAAACACCGATTGGCTCGATATGAATACCACCAGCGTTTTCGAATTTATATCCATTTTCTTTCATTTGTGCTTCTAAATAAGGAATGTGTTGGAAATAGTTTGCATCTAATTCTTTAGATTGAAGTGCTTTGTTTGGTAATACATAATCTTGGAATTTAACAATTTTCAAATCGATACCTTCCTTTTTAAGTAAAGGTTTTGCTTCTTCTAAAATTACTGCATGTGGAACGTTTGATGCACCTACAACTAATTCTTTATTTCCTTTTCCCTCAGCTGAATTTTCTCCACCTTTGCATGCTGCTAAAGATAATGCTAAAACGCCTGCTCCTAATAATCCTGCAATTCTTTTTAATTTCAATGTCTTTTCCTCCCAAATTTTGATTAAGCTCTTTTATCTATTTTTGTTGTAACTAAATCCCCAATGATTTGAAGAATAAATACAATAACTAAAATAATAACTGTCGCTACAAATGTAACTTGATTATTTGCACGTTGATAACCTTCCATAAAAGCTAAGTTACCAAGTCCACCTCCACCTACAACTCCTGCCATTGCTGTATACCCAACAATCGCGATAGTCGTAACAGTTAAACCTGAAATGATTGCTGGTAGTGCTTCTGGAATTAGCACTTTTACAATAATGGTAAAAGTACTTGCCCCCATCGCTCTTGCTGCTTCGATTACCCCTTTATCTATTTCGCGTAATCCAATCTCAACCATTCTTGCGTAAAATGGTGCAGCACCGATAATTAGTGCAGGTAATGCTGCCTTTGCACCTAACATCGTATCAAGAATAAAGATTGTAAATGGGATTAATAGAATAATTAAAATGATAAACGGTATTGAACGAAAAATATTTACAAATGCAGCTAAAATTGTGTTAATCAGTTTATTTTCAAGAAGTTGATCTTTACTTGTTAAAAATAGTAATAAACCAATAATTAATCCAAAAATAAAAGTAGCTAGTGCTGCAATTACTGTCATAAATAATGTTTCTTGAGTAGCTAGTAGCATTGCCTCCCAATCAACATTTGGAAAAAGTTGTGTCATCTTACGCTACCTCCACTTCAACTTGTTTTGATTCTAAATAAGAAATTGCCTCTTTGATGTTATTTGTATCACCTACAAGTTGAATCGTTAATGTTCCGTATGAACCTTCTGCTGTTTGAACAATTTTTCCTTGCAAAATATTAATGCCAATATCAAAGTGCTTTACTACATCAGAAATATGAGGTTGATCAGCTTGTCCATTTTTAAATGTAAGCTTATATGTTGTATCATTCACTATACTTTCTGAGTTTACATGATGGTTAAATTCCTCATCTGTACCTCTAATTTGTTTAACAAATTTCTTTGTTATTTCTTGTTGAGGGTGAGTAAACACATCTACTACATGTCCTTCTTCTACAACTTTTCCATTTTCCATTACTGCAACTCGTTGACAAATCTTTTGTATAACATGCATTTCATGTGTAATTAAAATAATGGTAATTCCAAGTTGTTTATTTATATTTGTTAGTAAAGAAAGAATTGAATCAGTTGTTTCTGGGTCCAGCGCAGACGTAGCTTCATCACATAACAACACATCAGGATTGTTTGCTAAAGCTCTCGCAATTCCAACACGTTGTTTTTGACCACCACTTAATTCTGAAGGATATGCATTTTCTCTTCCTTCAAGTCCTACTAGTTTAATTAACTCCCTCGCACGCTCAACTCGTTCTTTTTTTGGAACCTTTGCAATTTCAAGTGGGAAAAGTATATTTTCTAACACTGTTCTTGACCACAACAAGTTAAAGTGTTGAAAGATCATACCTATTTTTTGTCTTGCTTTTCGAAGCTGACTAGATGAACACTTTGTAATTGATTGCCCATTAATGATTACTTCTCCATTTGTTGGGCTTTCAAGTCCATTTAGCATACGTAATAGCGTACTTTTCCCAGCACCACTATATCCGATCATGCCAAAGATTTCACCGGCTTCAATTTTTAATGTAACATTTTGTACTGCGGTAACTGTGCCCTTATTGCTTTTGTATGTTTTACTTACATTATTTATTTGAATCATACATTAGTTCTCCTTTCGAAACATTCTAACAACTCATCTTCCAATTTTTTGTATGAAATGCTTTTTTTAGTCTTAAAAAACAAAAAAACCTTTCAACTCACATGAGCAGAAAGGTTTAACATACAAAAAGTATTCCTTTCTCTCATCTCTCAAAGCAATTGCTTTGCAGGAATTAGCACCATTTCAATGACGAACATTGACGGTTGCTGGGTTTCATAGGGCACAGTCCCTCCACCTCTCTCGATAAGAGTTAACATATCAAATTATTAAGTTGTTATTTAATGTAATTCTCATTCTACAAATTCCTACATAAGTTGTCAACAATTTTCTAAAAGTTTTTTTTCATTAGCAACACTTGTATATTGAAAAATAGTTTCAATAAGTAATAATAAACGATAGTTGCCTTCAAAAGAAGCATCATTTAATTTCAATAATAGCCCTAGCCTTTGAGAACCTAAGCTAATCGAATTCCATCCTTCTTTAGTAAAATTTATTCTTAATTGAGGAATGGACCGTTCTAAAATTTCAATAAATGGGGCTTTTTTGCTAAATTTAATAAATAATTTTTCATTGAGGCAATTAAACTCCACGATACGCTCCTCAATTGGTAATATGATTTGAAGATATTCCTTCTGGATAAATAAATTCCTAGCTTGTCCAACCCACTCCTTAATTTCCATTTCGTACACCTCTCATCATTTCGTTAATACTATTTTCTCATAGATACTCAGATGATACTTGTCATTTCGCTCGACATTTACTTTGCAATACTACAGTTATTTACATGAAATTCTACACTATTCACCGTATTTCCCGAGAAATATGTCAAATAAACAGAAAGTGCAAATTCAAAATAAAATGAGTGCACCGAATTAGATGCACTCATCGTTTAATATATAAGTTGTATTTTTTCAATAAATCATGTAAGTACGGAACAGATTGAAAAGCGTACACCTTTTGCTTAATTTCACCATTCTCAAAAATAAGTAAACAAGGCACACTTTCTACTTTCCACTTTTGAGCTTCTTCCACAATTTCATTAATATTTATTTTCCATTCTGGTAAATTTGGTAAGATCTCTTTTACTATGTCCAGCATTTTTGATGCGACTTGGCATGTACCACACATCGTTGTATAAATAAAAATAATTGTTGTCTCTTTCGATTCAATTCTTTGTAGCACTTCGTTTTTTGACCATTGATGCATATTCATAAACCTCGTTAATTTGTTCGTAAATAATCTGTAAAAACTAAAATATCTGCACCTAACAATACGCTCGCTAAATGCTGACTTGGTGCTGTTGCCACTTCTCTATAGCTTCTGTCAATATATAGATGCTCCGCTTGAGGAAATTCCCTTTTTAACAGCCTTCTTAGTTTTTCTCCAGCTTCATCAGCATCTACTAGAACATAAATATCTCTAAAATCTAACATTTCAGCTAGTTCATCTAGTTTAGTAGTGCCAACTGTACCATTCGTACAAATTATATCCACTGGCTCTTTAATAATTGACTGTATTTTCTTTTTATCTGTAGTACCTTCGACAATGATAACTTTTCTTTGATCTTCAATATTCACTGGGCATCACCTAATGTAAAGGACTCAAATCATTTGTATATAGTATATTCTATTTTTACTTGTTGTTTCCTTTTTTTATTAAAAGGAAATTGGACCATATAATATTTCAGTAAGAAAGTACTACGATTTTTAGAAAACTTTTATACGTATTAGTATACACATAAAATAATAAAAGCGCCCAATAGGACGCTCAAAAAAATTATTAATCTTGATTGATCATTTCTTCGTATTTCTCAGCAGACATTAACTCATCTAGTTCAGAAGCATTTGTTGCTTCAACAACTACCATCCATGCTTTTTCATAAGGAGATTCATTAACAAATTCAGGATTTTCATCTAAATCTGAGTTTACTTCAATTACTTTACCACTGATTGGAGCATATAACTCAGAAACTGTTTTTACAGACTCAACACTACCAAATGGCTCGTTAACTGCAATCTCATCACCTACTTCAGGTAGCTCAACAAATACGATATCACCAAGCTCTGATTGTGCAAAATGAGTAATACCAATATAGTACTTATTACCTTCAACTTTTACCCACTCATGTTCTTCTGAATAACGTAGTTCTTTTGGAATTGACATTGTGAATCCTCCTCTGATAATTACCATAAATTTATGTTATTTTATAACCAAACTTTTTCAAATACTTCCTCATTAAAACCAACTGTTGCTTTGTCACTATTAAAAAGTAGTGGTCTTTTAATTAACTTGCCATCGGAACTTAATAGTTCTAATAACTCGTCCTGAGATTTTGTTGGGATTACATCCTTTAATCCAAGTTCGCGATATTTTACACCACTTGTATTAAATAATTTATTAATCGATATCCCACTTACTTTTAAGACATCAGCAAGTAATTCTTTTGAAGGCGGATTTAATGTAATATCTACAGGTTCTACAGATACATTATGTTCTTTAAGCCAAGAAGCAGCTTTTCGACAAGTTCCACACTTTGGATATGTATAAAAAATGATACTCATATTCAGCAACTCCTCCCTCACCCTATTTTATCACATGGAATAAGTGAGTTAAAATAGTTCAGTTCGAAAATTCTGTTATAATTTGTCATTTAACAATATTATAGCAACATTAATCCCTTTAAACTACTAAAATGTTCGTAATTAATTTAAATTCAGATGATATTTTAGAATATTTTACGACATATTTAGGATTTTACGATAAATCACACTATGAATAGTTCAAATATTTTTTAACTTGCACTAGAACTTTATTAGTATGTCTCATTTAATGGGAATATTATCCTTTCTCATCTCAAAAAAACATAAAAATAATATGCCTGCGAGTTCTTACCTGTCCTCTACTAACCATGGAGTCTCACAACTTCTATTCGAACTATGTTCTTTAAAAACAAGTCTTCTTTAAGTATACCTTTCTAAGAACAAAAATCATTTAGAAAAGAGCCAAAAATAAAAACTGCCAATCATTCGAAAGGCAGTTTTAGTAAGATTATACTGTGTAACGTTCGACAGCTAATACACCTGCTGCAATTTCACGTTTTTTCGCAATTACATTAATAGGTGTATGACGAGTAAATTTACGTAGTGCAGAAGTCATCATACGTAAAGAGTCACCAGACTCTACTGCTACTAGTGTTTCTTTTGCATGTGCTTCAATTTCGTTAAACGCTTCTTGACAGAACACTTGAGTATAAAGTAATTTTTGGTTCGATTTTTCTAATCCAACTTTATTAATCGCCTTTTCTGTACGAAGAATAGTTGACTCCATCGCATAAATATTGCTTACTATATCTGCAATATTCACTAAAATTTCTTGTTCTTTGTCTAATGCTTTACCGAATTTTTGTACTGCTAATCCAGCGATCATGATGCCGATTTTTTTTGCATTTCTTAATAAATGTTTTTCTTGTTCTAATGGAGCGTCTCCTACTTCAGCAGGCATTAGCATCATAAGCTCTTCTTGAATTGCTTGAGCTTGTTGAAGTAATGGTAACTCACCTTTTAATGCTTTACGTAAGAATGTTCCCGGAACGATTAGACGATTAATTTCATTTGTACCTTCGAAGATACGGTTGATACGTGAGTCACGGTAAATGCGCTCAATTTCGTATTCAGCCATGAAACCATATCCTCCATGAATTTGTACGCCTTCATCTGCAACATAATCTAATACTTCAGAGCCGAAAAATTTATTTAATGAGCACTCAATCGCATATTCAGAAACAGCTGCTGCAACTGCTTTAGGATCTTTTGCTTGTTCTTCCGTTAATTGACTAAATCGGTCTTCGAATAAACCAACTGTACGATAAACAGAACTTTCATTTGCATAGATCTTAGTAGCCATATTCGCTAATTTCTCTTGAATTAAGCTGAATTTTGCGATTGGCGTTTTGAATTGTTGACGTTGGTTTGCATACGTTGCTGATAATTCTAAAGCTCGTTTTGAAGAACCTACAGTTCCAACAGCTAGTTTATAACGGCCAATATTTAAAATGTTAAATGCGATTACATGCCCTTTACCAACTTCACCTAAAAGGTTTTCAACAGGTACATGAACATCTTCTAAAATTAACGTACGTGTAGAAGAAGACTTAATACCCATTTTCTTTTCTTCTGGGCTAGTTGATACACCAGGATAATTTCTTTCAACAATGAAAGTTGAGAAATGCTCGCCATCGATTTTTGCATAGACAACGAATACGTCTGCAAAAGCAGAGTTTGTAATCCATTGTTTTTCACCATTTAAAATATAGTGAGTTCCTTCAGCATTTAATTTAGCAGTTGTTTTTGCGCCTAAAGCATCTGACCCAGAACCTGGCTCTGTTAATGCATATGCTGCTAATTTTTCACCAGTTGCTAAGTCTGGTAAATAGCGTTTCTTTTGATCATCATTTCCGAATAAAACGATTGGAAGTGAACCAATTCCAACATGCGCTCCATGAGAAATTGCAAATCCACCAGCTAATGAGAATTTTTCAGAAATTAGAGCAGAACTAATTTTATCTAAAGCAATTCCGCCATACTCTTCAGGTACATCAGCAGCTAATAATCCTAACTCACCAGCTTGTTTTAATAAACGAACAGAACGTTCAAACTCGTGGTGCTCTAAATATTCTAACTCTGGTAATACTTCATTAACAACAAACTCTTCAGTTGTTTTCGCAATTAATTTATGCTCGTCAGTGTAATCCTCTGGAGTGAATACTTTATCAAATGTAATTTCTTCTGTTAAAAAGCTTCCGCCTTTAATTAAATTACCGATTGTTTTTTCCATCGTAATTTCCTCCTAATTAGTATCTGTATTTTTATTTAAATCTTAAAATTCATCTGATTAATTATGATTCTTAAATTAACTCAAATACGCCAGCAGCTCCCATACCGCCACCAATACACATTGTTACTACACCGAATTGTTCGCCGCGACGTTTCATTTCATGTAATAACGATAAAGTTAATTTTGCACCAGTACATCCAAGTGGATGACCTAATGCAATTGCTCCACCATTTACGTTAACTCGATCTTCATCAAGTCCTAAGTGGCGCATTACTTGAATTGATTGTGAAGCAAATGCTTCATTTAACTCGAATAAACCAATATCAGATAAGCTTAATCCAGCTAGTTTTAATGCTTTTGGAATTGCTTCAACTGGCCCGATACCCATTACTTCTGGCGCAACTCCTGCAACCGCAAATGAACGGAACTTTAATAAAGGACTTAATCCTTCAGCTTCTGCTTTTTCACGGTCCATCACTAGAACTGCTGCAGCTCCGTCACTTGTTTGAGAAGAGTTACCTGCAGTAACTGAACCTCTTACATTAAATGCTGGGCGCAATTTTGCTAAAATTTCAGAAGTTGTACCTTCACGCACTCCTTCATCTTGAGCGAATGTAAATTTATTTTCTTGAAATTTATTATTTACGTCTACTGATCGAAGAGTAACATCAACTGGTACGATTTCATCGACAAAACGCCCTTCACGAATCGCTACCGCTGCACGTTGGTGACTGCGTACTGCAAATGCATCTTGATCCTCACGAGAGATACCATAACGATTAGCTACTTGTTCTGCAGTATGCCCCATACCCATATAGTATTCAGGAGCAGTTTCTACTAATCTACTATTTGGGCGAATAACATGCCCTGACATAGGAACTAAACTCATTGATTCAGCTCCACCAGCGATAGCTGCTTCTGAGTGACCTAACATGATTCGTTCTGCAGCATAAGCGATACTTTGTAAACCTGAAGAACAATATCTGTTAATTGTGATTGCTGGAACAGTATTTGGTAAACCAGCCAATGCTCCAATATTTCTAGCCATATTTAATCCTTGTTCAGCTTCAGGCATTGCACATCCAAAAATTAAGTCATCAATTGGACCACTATAATTGCCTGCACGTTTTAATGTTTCCTTTACTACTAATGCACCTAAATCATCAGGTCTAACTGTTGCAAGTGATCCTTTTTTCGATTTACCTACAGGTGTTCTAGCACCTGCTACAATGACAGCTTCTCTCATGTTCTTCCCTCCATCTTCGACTAGTTACGTAACGGTTTTCCTTTTACAAGCATGTGCTGCATACGTGCTTGTGATTTCATTTCTGTAATTAAACTTAAAAACGCTTCGCGCTCAATATCTAATAAATATTGTTCATCAACTTTTGTTCCAAATGGTACTTTTCCACCAGCGATTACGTATGCTAGTTTCTTAGCAATTGTTAAATCATGCTCACTAATATATCCTGATTGATACATTGCTTGAGCACCTAAAAGTAATGTTGCATATCCAGTTTCACCTACAACAGGTACTTTTTCACGAGCTGGCGCGCTGTATCCAGCTTCATATAATTCAAGAACACGTTGTTTAGCTTCATAGATTAAGTGATCTGCATTAAATACTTTGCGATCATCATGGTTTAAGAATCCGTTTTCAAATGCTTCTTGTGCAGAAGTGGAAACTTTCGCCATAGCAACTGTTTCAAATACACGATTTGCTAAAGCCTGTAAATCAAATTGTACTCCTTCAGGGAATTGCTTTAATTGTTTAATATAAAGCTCTTTACTTCCGCCTCCTCCAGGGATTAGGCCGACACCAACTTCTACAAGTCCCATATATGTTTCTGATGAAGCTACTACACTAGCTGCCGGTAAGCAAATCTCTGTACCGCCACCAAGTGTCATACCGTAAGGGGCTACTACCACTGGCTTATCAGAGTATTTAATTTTCATCATTGCATTTTGGAATCCTTTAACAACCATTTCAATTTCAAAATAGTTATCATCTTGTGCTTCCATTAAAATCATAGCTAAGTTAGCACCAACGCAGAAGTTCTTCGCTTGGTTACCAATAACCAATCCTTTGTAATTTTTCGAAACTTCATCAACCGCAAAATTAATCATTTGCGTAATATCCATCCCAATTGCATTACTCTTCGTATGGAATTCTAAGCATGCAACTCCATCACCTAGATCAATTAAGCTTGCGCCAGAGTTTTTCTTAATTACGCGACCTTGTTCCTTTAGAACATTTAATTTAACTTCTTTTACATTTCTATCAAGTTGATCATATTGACCATGGTGATAGAAACTTAAAACACCATTATCCTGTGTATAGAATGTTTCATTCCCATTGTCGATCATATCCTTAACCCACTGAGGAACGGTTAATCCTTCACTTTCCATACGAACAACGGATTTCGAAACTCCGATTGCATCCCAAATTTCAAAAGGACCTAAATCCCATCCAAAGCCCCATTTCATTGCTTGATCAATTCCAACGATGTTATCTGAAATTTCACCAGACAATTCTGCTGAATAAACTAATACAGGACTGATGATGCTCCATAAGAAGTTACCAGCGCGATCGTCAGCATATACAAGCGCTTTCAACTTATTAGCCAATCCTTTAACTTGTTTAACATTTTCAGTCGAAGTAGTACGTAATGACTTTCTTGGTCCATATTCGAATGTGTTTGGATCAAGTTCTAATATTTCTTTACCCTGTTTTAAGAAAAATCCTTGGCCAGATTTACTACCTAACCAATTACGGCTAGCCATTTCCTTCATGAATTCAGGAACTTTAAATACTTCTTTTTCTTGGCCCTCCTCAACTAGATCATATACATTGTTTGCTACATGAATAAATGTATCTAATCCAACTACGTCTAATGTACGGAATGTCGCACTTGAAGGACGACCAATCATAGGTCCAGTAATTGAATCAACTTCTCCTACACTGTATCCACCTTTAATCATTTCTTGAACAGTTACTAATAAACCGTATGTTCCAATTCTATTTCCAATAAAGTTAGGTGTATCTTTAGCAAGTACAACCCCTTTGCCTAATACATCTTCTCCAAATGTCTTCATGAATGTAAGTACTTCTTCAGTAGTATGTTTAGTCGGAATAACTTCTAGTAACTTTAAGTATCTAGGCGGGTTAAAGAAGTGCGTTCCTAAGAAATGAGCTTTGAAATCTTCAGAACACTCTTCAGACATTGCTTCAATTGAAATACCTGAAGTATTAGAACTAACAATTGATCCAGGCTTACGCACTGCATCAACTTTTGCTAATACCTGTTTCTTTATCGCTAAATTTTCAACAACAACTTCAATAATCCAGTCAACTTCGCTTAAACGACCCATGTCGTCATCAAAGTTACCAGCTTCAATTAATGCTAAATTTTTCTTCGATGCAAGGGGAGCTGGCTTCTGTTTTAATAATTTCTGAATAGCCGTTTGACTAAATCGATTACGAAATTCCTTAGAGTCAGTAGTAATACCTTTTGCAGCATCTTCCTCAGTTAATTCCCTTGGTACGATATCAAGAAGTAATGTTGGAATACCTATATTTGCCAAGTGTGCTGCGATTCCAGACCCCATCACACCTGAGCCGAGAACAGCGGCCTTTTTAATTCTTTGGATCATATGCTTTTTCTCCTCCTTGTTTCTTGAATGAATACTCATTCACTTTCAAGCTAGAATTTCCCTTCGCAAATGAGCACCTCTTATTTCACTATATGATAAATTCTAAGTTTTCGCAATAAACAAAAAGTTCAAATTAATATTTTTTATTTTTAAATGGTGTCATTTTTTTACTAATAAGATTAATTTATTAGGTTAGTCTAATGAATGGAGGTGATAACGATGAAACGTGAAAGAAATCCATCAAAAGGTGGAGTCAGTGCAGCTAGTGTTCAAGGAAATGCGGGTCATGGAGATCAAATGCCTGAAAAAGGAAGGCAAAGCAACAACCAGCAGTACGGTAAAGAAAATATGGGAAAATAAACTCTTTTTAATGAAGGTATAATAGCAAAACCCGGACGCTTTAAATTGAATAATGTTGTTTTTACTTATTTTTACTTAATCACAAATCCTGTATATAGAAAAAAAGAGGCTAACTAAAAAGATATCTCCTTTTTAGCTAGCCTCTTTATATTATTTACCAATCATACCTTTTAAAACGAAAGCAACGTTTGCTGGACGTTCAGCTAAACGGCGCATAAAGTAACCATACCAGTCAGTACCATAAGGAACATAAACTCGCATGTTGTATCCTTCTTTTACAAGCTCTAATTGACGCTCTGTACGAATACCATATAACATTTGGAATTCAAATTGATCATTTGGAATATTGTGCTCTTTAACTAATTGTTTTGTATATTCGATCATTGCTTCATCATGAGATGCAATCGCAGTAAAGTTTCCATTTAATAAGTGCATTTTAATGATTTTTTTGAAGTTTTCATCCACATCTTTTTTCTCAGGGAATGCTACTTCTGCAGGTTCTTTATAAGCACCTTTAACTAAACGTAAATTTGGTTTTAAACTATTTAGATCCATAATATCGTTTTCAGTACGATATAAATAAGCTTGAATAACCGTTCCAATATTTTCGTACTCAGATTTTAATTGTTTAAATATACGAATCGTTTTCTCACAACGAGTGAAATCTTCCATATCGATTGTTACAAATACATCATGCTTTGTAGCCGCTTCAAGAATACGACGCATATTTGCTAAAACAATCTCGTCCGAAATATCTAGACCCATAGAAGTCATTTTTAATGATAATTGAGAATTTAATTTTTCTTTACCGATCGCTTCGATTGCTTCGATACAATGGTCGGCCATTTCATTTGCTTCTTCAATTGTATCTACAAACTCTCCAAGGTAATCAATTGTTACCTTTAAGTCTTTTTTGTTTAAATCTTTAATAACACTAGTTGCTAAATCAATAGTTTCACCTGCAACGAAACGAGCTGCACCAAATTTAAGACCGTATTTTTTTGCCATTTTAGTTAAAAACTTATTCTTAGACAAAAATAAAAACGTATTTTTCATTAATTGTTCCATCTGTATACCCCCAAAATTCTTCTAGTACATTTCTCTCTATCTATATCTAATGTATCATTTTATGATTTTCGTTAAAACAATTATTTGTTATTTTGTCGAAAATTGTTAGAAAAATGAATGCCCTTTCTCAAATATTATATTATCATAATTTCCATTCCTAGTCATCTTGGAAAAATATGTTCAGCAAATCAGGAATTTTTCTTGTTTGCCATTACTTCTCTATGTTTGTCATTTAAAGTTTTAATTTCCTTAATCAGTTCAACTACCTGCTCTTTCGCATTTGGATAAGTCTCATTCCAATGCTTCGTTAAAGCTGGCATGGATTTTGAAATATATGTATAAATAACCCATTTTTCTACTTTTTCCTGTTTCTCTTCCGACCATTCTCCTAGTAATAGTTCAGTATATTTTTTGATTAATGCATCAAACTTTTCTTCAAAATCATTAGTCATTGAAAACACCTCTCCAATAAAATTTCATTATCTATTTACTCACGTTATGATTCATTAAATATTTTATTCAATTTAAGAAAAGTATAGTATACTTCAACAAGTTTAAAAATGGGTTGATCAATTTTTGAATTTCTAATTATAGTTTTTAAGCTCTGTTAAAAATATTGATGATTTCCATTGCAGGATGCACGCTTTCCGTGGGGCGTGCTGCTTTAGCCTCCTGGGCCCACAGGAGTCAGGCACCTTCCGCTCCAACCAACTTCTTTTATTTATCGATTGTCTTCTTTAAGTCAACCTGACTATAAAGACAATCTTTAAAAGGAAACCACTATTTAAATATCAACAATAAATAATAACAGAGCTATTAAAAAAAAAGCTTCTTTTTTCACATTATGTTCACACTTTCACAATGTTGTCTTCGTTATAAATCTTTATACTTATTTATGTACTCATGAATCAAATCACAAGTCATTTGGGGAGTGAAAACATGGAACGTGATAGTATCGAATATTGTATTGATTTAGCACTTAAGAAAAAGAACGTTTTAGATCAGAGTTTATTTAAATATATAACGCGTGCTGCTTTGGCATCCATTTATATATCCTTCATTCTAATTGTTTGTTTAAAGTTAGCGGAAATTTTCAGATTGAACGAATCACCTTTTGTAGCAATCGTTTACCCACTTGTCTTCGCTACTGCCTTAATAATGATTATATATGGTGGCGGAGAATTATTTACTAGTAACACAATGTATTTTACTTTTTCAACATTAGCTCATAAAACCTCTAGATTGGACTTATTAAAAAACTGGTTAACATGTTACGCCGGGAATATAATAGGTGCCCTTGTCTTTGCATTTTTATTTTATTTAACTGGTATACCTAAAGAGTTTCCTACTAATCATTTTTTAACTGGAGTGGTCGAACATAAAATTCATGCATCATTTTTACAGTTATTCTTTAAAGGCGTTTTATGTAATTGGTTAGTTTGCCTTGCTTGTTTTCTACCAACAAGATTAAAAGAAGATTTTTCAAAGATGACTATTATTTTTTTATTAGTATTTGCATTCTTCTTTTCAGGCTATGAACATAGTATTGCAAATCTTGCAGTATTTACTTTGTCTTCTATTATGCCCCATGATTTAACTTTTACTTTTGGTGATATGTTACACAACTTAGTTCCTGTCACATTTGGAAATATTATCGGTGGTTCAGTCGGCGTTGGTATGGCTTATTATTACTTAAATACTGGAAAAACAACTAAAACAAAAAGTTTAAAACGAATTTCATAATTAACTTCAACCTGCTCTCATTTATTGATAGCAGGTTTTTTCGTGCAAATCTAAATTTAATATGGTAATAATGATTTTATATATGAAAATTTTCCCTTTTTTGGTGGTGTAAATAATGAAATATAATAAGTTTGTTTTTTTTATTATGACTAGCTCGATTTTGTGTTTACTATTATTAGGTTTCGGTTTTGTAAAAGGCGCATATACAGTCTTAAATCCACAAAAGAGCAAACTAATTGTGAAGGAAACGAATCAAAATCAATCAATGCATAAAACTGGCAAGTTAAAAATTGTAGCGTTAGGCGATTCCATTACACGTGGGATTGGTGACGATGAAGGTTTAGGTTATGTGAACAGACTTAAGACGTCGCTTAAAGAACAATATAAACAAGATTCTACAGTTTCTAATTTAGCTGTTAGTGGTGCTAAGTCTTCAAACTTACTTACTGTTCTTCAGAAAAAAGATGTTCAAGAAACAATCCGTTCAGCAGATACTATTGTCCTATCAATTGGTGGAAATGATTTATTTCCAGGCGCAGATCAATTAAACCAGGAATTTCTTAAATCTTACCGTCCAGACGAAAAAACATTTAAACATAATCTTCAACAAATTTTCAAATTAATAAGAGCGCAAAACTCATCTGCGTCTATCTATGCATTTGGTTATTATAATCCATTTCATAATGTACAAGGGCTAGATACATCATCAAGCTTTGTTTCAAAATGGAATGATATTCTCGAGCAATCTGTCCTCAGTATTCATAATGCTTACGTAATACCTACGTTTGATCTTTTTTATAATGAAGAAAATAAATACTTATATACCGATCACTTTCACCCAAACAAAGAAGGTTATATTGAAATGGCCAATCGACTGTTAAGAAAAATAGGAAGTCAGCTTCGAGGTGAATCAAATGAATAAAGTACTTAAAGTAGATAAAGTTTCAAAGAAGATAAAAGGAAAATTACTAGTTGATCAGATCTCTTTCGAAGTGAACCAAGGTGAAGTTTTTGGATTCCTAGGACCAAACGGCGCCGGAAAAACTACTACAATTCGTATGCTAGTTGGTCTGATTTCACCAACAAAAGGCACTATTGAAGTAGCCGGTTATCCCGTGAAAACTCATTTTAAGCAAGCAATGAATGAAATAGGCTGTATTGTTGAAAACCCAGAACTCTATAGCTATTTAAGTGGGTGGGAAAATCTTTTTCAGTTTGCTCGAATGTTAAATATTAAAGATGACCAAAAAATCCGTGAAGTCGTCAATCTTGTTAAATTAGATGAAAGAATTCATGAAAAAGTAAAAACATATTCTCTTGGTATGAAACAACGGCTTGGAATTGCCCAGGCTTTACTTGGAAATCCTAAGTTACTTATTCTAGATGAACCGACTAATGGATTAGATCCTGCTGGAATACGTGAATTACGTGAATTCATTCATATGCTTGTAAAACAACACAATATTAGTGTGTTTATCTCCAGCCATTTATTAAGCGAAATTGAAATGATTTGTGATCGAGTAGCCATTATTAATAAAGGTAAAATGGTTAGAGTTTCAACTGTAAAGGAACTAGTTGAAGAAGCCGCTGAAAGAGTAGAATGGAAAGTCTCTCCAATTCAAAGAGCCAAAGAACTCTTGAGCCAGGACCCGTCGGTACAAGATATTGTCATATCTGGAGATGTAATCCAATGTCGTATGTCCTCAGAAAAAATAAATGAATTTACACATCGGTTTGTCGAAGAATCATTCCAAATTAATGGCGTACGCTCAATGTCCGATACGTTAGAAGACTTATTTATGGAAATGACTGGAGGTGAGGCAAATGACCGAAATGATAAGGCTAGTTTTTAATGAAATCGAAAAAATGGTGCGTAAAAAAAGAATATTAGTTATATTCCTGATATTAGGCATTTTAATCCCTATTTTTGTATACGCTCAATTGCAACAAACAGAAGAAACAATTAAACGCTTAGGAACTGATGATTGGAGAGTTGCTCTGCAACAAAAAATAGTTGATCAACAAAACAGATTAAATTCAACAGGAATTCCAGAAGAATGGAAAAGCTGGTTAAAAGTTCAAATCGATCAAGAACAATATTATTTGGATAACAATATAAACCCGACTACCCCTGGAGCACCAACGTTCATTAGAAAACTAATCGAACAAAGTATAGGTTGGTTACTTCTTCCTTTATTAGTAATGGTTATTACAATTGACATCATTTCAGGTGAACGGAGCGATGGAACAATTAAACTTTTACTAACAAGACCAGTCAAACGCTGGAAAATCTTATTAAGTAAATATTTTTCAATTTGTTTATTAATTTCGTTTTTGCTCGTTTTGTATGGCGTAATGGCATATCTTGCTTCTGGATTTGTATTCGGGTTTAAAGGATGGACTGTTCCTGTACTCACTGGATTTGTCATAAAAAATAACAGTTTAATTACTGATTCAGTACAGCTAATCCCTCAATGGCAATACATCATTATGGCATTTGGTTTAGCGTGGTTTGTTTGTATTATTATTGGTACATTATCATTTATGGTATCTGTTCTTGTTCGAACAACTCCTGCAGCAATGGGGATCATGTTAGCGGCATTAATTACTGGAAGTGTATTAAGTGGTCTTGCTACCTCATGGTCTGGAGCTAAATACTTCTTTAGTGTAAATCTAGGATTAACTGATTATCTAGTAGGACAACTTCCTTCAATTGAAGGACTTAATATGCAATTCTCTTTGATCAACCTATCAGTTTGGGGGATTTCAGCCTTCATTATTGCTTTCATTACCTTTACTAAACAAGACATGCTTGCATAATTTAATAGAAAAATGCCTAGATAGATGAAGGAACTAACTCATTCCATCATTTCTAGGCATTTTCTTTTTGGCTGTTTTAGTAATCATTCTTGCTTGTAAACATGGAGAATTGTGGATTTCCACTCCAGGATGCTCGCTTTCCGTGGGCCGGCACTTAGCCTCCTCGCCGCGATCTCGCCTGCGGGGTCTCACCTCACAGGAGTCTCGCACCTTCCATTCCAATCATCTTCTTGGTTTCATATTACTGGCATATCATACCTTAGAAAACTTTTATATATTATGAAAAATTATTCCTTTTTTTAATGTTTAATCCAGTAATTCAAAATTCACTTTTTCTTCTAGGTTCGACATGTATATGTGTATACTGAATTCCATGTTGGTCATGTAGAATACTTTCAATTTTGTCTGTTATGCCGTGACTTTTGCTGACATCAATCCCACCATCAACTTCAATAACAACATCTGCAATGGTTGTATTACCATACATCCTTGCCCTTAAATCTACAACTTTATGTACACCTGGTACATTATCTACTGTTTCAGAGAAAAGAGCCATCTCATCAGGATCAAATCCATCCGTCAATAAATGCGTTGCTTCATAAAATATATCCCAAGCAGTTTTACAAATTATGCAACCTACTAAAATGGCAACAATAGGATCAATTATTGGATATCCAAATGATGCTCCTAATACACCAATCGTTGTTCCGAAGCTTACTAATGAATCGGATAAATTATCCTTTGCAGCTGCTTCAAGCCCTTTACTTTTTGTCTTCTTAGCAACTTTATTATTATAAAAATAAATTCCTACCATAAAAATCCCTGAAACAAATGCTATAAGCGCTGCTAGATTATTTGGGGTCTCATATTCACCTTTTGTTAGTCCTCTTATATTTTCGATAATTACTTGCAAACCTACAGACATCATAATAAATGATGCAATTAAAGTAGCAATTTGTTCCGCTCTTGAATGACCATATGGATGATCTAAGTCTCTCGGTTTTCTTGCAATTTTTATTCCAATGAAAACCGCTAACGTTGCACCAATATCAGTTACATTATTTAAACCGTCTGCTAAAAGAGCACTTGAATTTGTTTTGAAACTAACAAGGACCTTTACTGTTGCTAATACTAAATATGAAATGACACTTAACAAAGCAGCAAAATCTAGCTGTTTTTGAAGACTTTTATCCATTTGTTCACTCCGCTCTACGTCAAACTAATTACCATTATATGTTTTTCCTACATGGATTTATCATACCCATTATGATTTATTTCCATATTAAGTAAGTATGAAAATATAGACTCTTTTCTAAAAGATTGTTGTTTTTAGAAGGATTATTAATACAAGCTGTAAATAAAGAAGATAATGAACGGATATGCGAAATTCCTGTGGGGGTTGGGGGATGAGGAGACCCGCATTGCTTAAAAAGATAGGCATGCTAATACTAGGACGTCCTGTCGTAACACATGCATGCGCCACATCGTGTAGGCACAGGGACCCTCATAGCACACCTACTAAAAAAGAGCATCCTTGAGTGAAAACCTGAGAATTCACTTTTTTAATAGCGACAAAACTCACGAAAACAGCTCAAAATAAAAACCAGATCCATTGTGAAAAACACGCAGAATCTGGTTTATTTATTATTTTATTACTACAGCAATATTTATAATGGTTTAGGATTATAACTAGAACCAGTTAAATCCGTTAAGTCACAAACTGCTTGCCATAACTCTGGATAAAACTCAAATTTAACTGCTCGTTCTAATGCTTCTGCTGGTACTCCTTTTAAACTCTTCGTATTCATACCAATCATTCGACGTACAAGTTGAATATGCTGTCTGCGGAAAGATTGGAATCTCTCATCAAAGCATGTAAGTTCTTGCATTAATTGGAATAACTCAAAATGATTCCCTGCAGATTGGTGTAATTGAACTGGTGTAACTAAGTTTTCATCTAATAGCTCTTTAAAAGGCTGCCAAAGCGTTGGGCCTAATTTTAAGATTTCATTAAATCCTGGAGAATCTTGACCGCTGCCTCTTCCTAGAGCTAAACGAATAATATGATAGTCACTTGGACTTACCATTTTTACCATATCAAAAACCGCTGGTAAATGTACTAAATGGTTATTAATACGTTGTAGGTGATGTACCGCTCTTGTAACCTCTTTTGCACGTATATGTTTATCTGCAAAATGAATAGATTGGATGATTAATTTAAAATGTAACTCAGCAATTTGATGAACTGTTTGAAACGTTAATTCATCAGGACAAAATAACTCTTCATCAGATTTTTGTAAGCTTAATAGTTCTTCTGTTCGGATATATTTCTCGTAATCTGAAATTTTTCTTTGCTCTTGTGTCATTTTAATATCCCCCTAAAGTAATTTACGTAAAACAGCACGAACTGGACTACCATCTGCATCTGTTAGTGGAAGTGGCAATGCAATAAGTTCATAGTCACCAGCAGTGACGTTTCTTAAATCAACCGATTCTAAAATATGGATTCCGTTTACATGTAATGCATGATGTGCGCTTAATTCTTTACTATCGAGTGGGTCTACTGAAGGTACATCAATACCTAGTAATTTAATTCCACTTTCTTTTAAAAACGACGCTACCTCTGGCTCAATATGAGGTATTCTTTCTGGGAAAACGCTATCATTTTTCCATGAGTTCGTTTTGATGATAAGTCGTTCGATACCTTCTAAAGAAAAAATCTCTAAGTCAGATTTTTTAACGTAATCAACATCGATTAGCTCAATCACTCTTGCTTTTCCCACATATAAATTAGGATCTAAATCAATCACTTTTTTACCATTTTCATCAAAATGAAATGGCGCATCGATATGCGTCCCTGTATGAGTACTTAATGTTAATTTACCAACATTCACTGAGCCACTTTCTTCTTTTGTCCAGCTTAACTCAAACGAAAAATTTGTATCACCAGGCCAAACCGGCATGTCATTCTCTAATCTTCTTGAGATATCAATTAAAGTCATTTCTTACAACCCCTAAGCAATAATTTCTCGTTCATTTTGAAATTCTTCATATTGCTTTTCTACCATGATTTTCTTTAGTATTTGTACACTATTCCATACATCTACATATGAGGTATAAAAAGCGATAGGCGCAAGTCTAATTACATTCGGAGCGCGAAAATCTGGAACTATTCCATTTAATTTTAATGCCTTGCAAATTCTAGCAGCATCATCGTGTTCTAAACACACATGCCCTCCTCGAAAAGCATCGTCCAGCCGGTTACCAACCACAAAATTAAATTCGCTTAATTCTTCATTTATTAAACTCATTAAATACGCCGTACTCTTTAATGATTTTTCTCTAATTCGTTCAATTGTTGCTTCTTTATACAATTCAAGTGATCCAGCAAGTGGTGCCATACTTAGTATATGAGGTGTCCCTATTTGATAAGCACCAGCAGTGTCAGATGGTGTGAATTCATGCTTCATATCAAATTGTTTTTCTTTATCTGAACCAAACCATCCAGTTAATCCTGGCATTCTTCCAAAATGTTTTTCATGCACAAATAAGCTTCCTACTCCACCTGGTCCACTATTAAGATATTTATAATTGCACCAATAAGCAAAATCTACATCCCACTCATGGAACTTATGAGGAATCGCACCTACCGAATGACAACCATCAAATCCAATCATGATTCCACGGTCGTGAGCTGCCTTCGTTAGACGTTCAATATCGAATAATTGACCGCTACGATAAAGAACAGTCGGAAGGATGATCAAGGCAATATCATCAGTCATTGCATCTATGATATCTTCTTCATTTATCGTTCGGCCATCTTTACTTTTAACTTGAACTAAATGTGTTTCTGGATCAAAGCCTTTTAATTTTAATTGGCTCTGAATAGCATAAATATCTGATGGAAAGTTTAATTCATCAGCTAATATTTTCGTTCGATTACCACTTGGATGATAAAATGATGCAATCAATTGATGAAGATTTGTTGTTGTAGAACCTGTTACAACAACTTCATTTTCTTTTGCACCAACTAATGGCGCACTTTGAGCGCCTAATTTTTCAGCTAAGTAGTACCATGGATATTCTCCTTGCATCCATCCATCAATCGCTAATGTTTTCCAAGATTCCAATAAATCTAGTAAACTCTTCTCAGCTCTTTTCGAAAGAAGTCCAAGAGAATTTCCATCTAAATAAATAGTATTAGCCTGTAAATAAAATTCATTTCGATAAATTGATAACTCATCATTTTGATCTAGATATTCAGCAAACTGCAATGTTGGTTGAAACATCCTCTGTCCCTCCTTACAATTAAATAACCTTCTCTATTAAAGTTATTGTAGTTTGATAACAGATGTCAATATTTTCTGAATATAATTTATATAAAAAAATGCCAAGAACCTAAAGTAGTTTACTTTTCGGTTCTTGGCATAATGATTTAGCTGTTTGCTAATTTCGTAAATCACGATTTCGATAGGAGAAGAAAGTTATAACTGTTAATACAATGATTAATATAATTGAGATGGCAATAAAACTAATATTAAATCCGCCACCATACATAATGTTCTTAGCCTCGTAGTATTTAAAAGGTGTTAAATATTTTAAGCCTTCTATTTTTTCATTTAAATCTATTGCGATTGATAAAATAAATGTTAGTAATAGAATTCCTGTCGCGTAGGATGCTGCTTTTTTTGAGTTTTTACTGCTAGCAGCTATCGCTGATCCAATCACTAAGAAGAGTAATTGTAAAATGAACATTCCAAGCATCACTATAGCAATATCACCGTTTACATCTTCACCTTTACTGTATTTCCCCACAACTATAACACTTGATGCCCATGTAACTAGATTAAAGATTAGTATGTTTACGAATGCACTTAGTAATTTATATGAAATGATTTTATTTCTAGATAATGGTTTAACAAATAAAAACTCAGCTGTTTTATCTCTTTCTTCTTTCGCAATGATATTTGCACCAAGCATTGTAGCGTGTATTGTCGCCATTAAAAACAGGTATAAAACTAGAATTCCAAAATAGCCACTAGCTTGGGATAAGTCAAGTGCACCTGATCCCATTATTGCCTGAAGTGATTTCGGCATTTCAGCAAACAAATTATTAATTTGTCCATTTGCTGCTGTAGCTTTATATTTTGTCATCCCACTAATCATGAATAAAATAATGCCAATACTCCAGAATATGATTGATTTACGATTTGTCTTCAATTCTCTTAAAAATAGATTCATAACTACCCTCCTTTTCCTGAAAACTACACAGCGTGAATATCTTTCTTTGAATAGATTAAATAGCTTGCTACGATCGAAATAGCAATGATGACAATTGACGTAAATAAATATGAGTATTCGTACTTTGAATGTTCAATGATATATTTTGTATCAAAATATTTAAAAGGAGATAAATATCGTTTTGCACTGTTTCCATCTGTTGAAATAACCATCCCGATTACAAAGAAGCCAAACACAGTAGCAAGAGAGACTGATAAAACAGACTTTATTTTCGTAAAGATGATTGAAACGATGATGCCAATTGAAAAGAATATTAATTGAATAATGAACAATGAACTGGAAATTAAAAAGAATAATTTAAAACTATAATCTACCGTTGTTACTTGTGATGCCATAATATTTGCTGCAGCTAGATAAAATACATTCGTAATTAATAAACAAACTATTCCTGAAAATAATTTTGCTGATAAAATCTTAGTTCGAGTAACTGGCTTTGATAGTAAAAAATCAGCTGTTTTTTCTCGAGTTTCCTGAGAAAGAATTGAGGTACCTAAAATCATCGCTTGAATGGCCCCACAAAGGCTAATGTATAAAAATAAGTAAGAATAAAAACCTAAAATCGTTCCAAAACTTTCTATTTCAAGACCTAGAGCTTTTCTTACCCCTTCTGGATATCCTTTAATTATTTTAGCGAAATCCATATAATCTTTTGAAATAGAAGGGAATAGTGATAAGAAAAATATAACAATGGCAATTAATGAACAAGTCCATATGATTGTTGATTTCCGATAGGCCTTAAGTTCATGCAAAAATATATTCATAGCTTATTAGGCCTCCTTCTCATAATAATGCATAAAAATCTCCTCTAGGTCTGGCTCTTCAATCCAAAGATTTTCAATCTCAATTTCGGCGATTTTTTTCATAACTTTGTTGATATTTCCTTTAAATAAAAAGCTAATAGAATTCCCTTTTATCTCGATTTTATTTACTCCATCTATATTTAAGAAATTTTGATCTATTTCATCTGTCGTCTCTAATTTAAATCGTTTGAAATTATTTTCCTTTAATGTACTAATTTTTTCGACTGTAACGATCTTACCTTCTTTAATAATGGCAACTCGATTACATAGGCGCTGGACTTCACTTAAAATATGTGATGAAAATAAGATTGTAGCTCCTTTCTTATTTTCTTCCTCAAGTAGATCAAAAAATCTTTGCTGCATTAGAGGATCTAAACCGCTAGTCGGTTCATCTAAAATGATCAATTTAGGTTCATGAAGTAGTCCCTGGACTATCCCTACTTTCTTCTTGTTGCCAAGAGATAAATCATCGATTTTTTTGGTTAAATCTAAATCCATTATTTCGGCTAATTCTTTTATTCTTTTTGTACAATCTTTTTTGTAGAAGCTAGCCGAATACTTCAATAAATCAATTACTTTCATATTGTCATAATAAAAAACTTCTGATGGTAAATATCCAATTTCCTTTTTGATTTCAGGAGCGAATTCAATACAATCTTTTCCAAAAATTTTAGCACTACCACTTGTTGGATATATTAGTGACAATAGCGTTCGAATAGTAGTTGATTTCCCCGCTCCATTTGGCCCGATAAATCCAAATATTTCACCCACTTCTATATTAAAACTAATGTCCGTTATTCCTCTTGAATTACCGTAGGTCTTTGTTAGATTATTGATTTCGATTGCGTACATTTTTGTACCCCCACATCATTTTGAAATAATTAAACCACAATATTACAAAACTAGTATATACCCGTTTCCAAAAAATGAGAATACATTTTGAAATATTTTTAATAATATATTTCAAAACATGATATACTATTCTATAGATATTCATGGGGGTACGAATGTTGGACGGTTATAAAAAAAGAACGCTAAAGAAAATGGAAAACATCGAGTTAAATACAATCGAATTATTATCTTTGCCACTAAATGATATTAAAATTATGGATATCGCTAAGTTAGCGAATGTATCTCAAGTTTCAATTTATAATTATTATGGAAGTAAAGAAGCACTATTAAAAGCGGCTATCTTAAGATTAATGGATCAGCAATATGAGGAATATAAGCAACTACTTTCAACTAGCATACCTTTTAATGAAAAGATAAAAGAATTATTCATGCGGAAGAAAAATGGACTTGATATTGTAAATCTTGAAATGTTTACAGCACTGATGCAAAAAGATAAAGAATTACACGATAGTGTATTAGATTTTACAATGAACAAATCGTTTAAGCTGTTAATTTCACTAATTGATGAAGGCCGTTCACTTGGTTTAGTAAGAAACGAAGTCCAAAATCAAACACTGCTGATTTATATTCAAGTACTTAGCCAGGCCTTTATAAACATGGATACGGCGACTTCTCAATATATTCAACAAAAAGAAGTGATTGATGAAATTATGAATTTATTCTTATATGGATTGCTAAAACAGGAGGATTAACATGACTAGAAAAATCATTTTGTATATAGCGTCTAGCCTTGACGGTTATATCGCACGTGAAAATGGAGAGATTGACTGGTTATTCGATCCTAGTGATACCGACTATGGATATACTGAGTTGATGAATTCAATTGATACAGTATTAATGGGTAGAAAAACATACGAACAAGTTCTAACGTTTGGAGAGTATCCTTATCTTGATAAAAAGTCATATGTTTTCACAACTCAACCAAGAGAAAATGATTCGAATGCAGAATTTATCACTTCAAACATTTCTACATTTATCTCGCAATTAAAGGAATCTGAAGGAAAACACATATGGCTAGTTGGTGGAGCTGAACTAACAAAGTATTTCCTAAAGAACAAACTTATCGATGAACTGATTTTATTTGTACAACCTACTTTAATCGGAAGCGGGATTCCATTATTTCAAGGAATTGAAAAAGATCAACAACTAAACCTAAAGAATCAAAAAATTTATGAAAATGGTATGGTTGAATTAAGATACGAGTGGTAAAAGTTTGAGTAAAATATAATAAGATTAAGTATGATTTTAGCACCCTTCAGAAAAGCATCTTTGCATATAGCAGAGATGCTTTTTTTGAATATTTCACTAGTAAATCTTATTAATAGTTTAGTATTATCTCACTCCAAACGAACATAGAATGAATTACTCACGATTTACTTTTATATTTTGGAGGACACTATGTACAATACTATTTTAAGTATACGAAAATATTCCGAAGAAATTAAACGAGGATTAATTGGTGGATTCACTATTTTCAGTCTCGCTATTCTTTTTTTTACACCTGATTCTAAAATTGATTTTAGCAAAAAAAACTGTTTAAAGTGGGAATATAACCACTCTGAACATATTAATGTTTGTTCAATTTATAACACCTCTACTAATAACTCCATCCCATATGGCTCAATAATAGAACTAGATATAGAGAAAAAGTAGAATTTTGATGCGAGTCACAATAACTGATATAAGAATGAGTAAAAAAAGCATCTCCGCAAGCTGGGAGATGCTTTTTTTATTAGGCTCATTCTATGATTTTGCGATTACATGCCTTTAAATAACATCCCTTTTCTTAAACACTTCACCTGCAATAATCAGAAATAGCAAAGTATATAGAATCAGCATCGTAATTGAAAACCAAATACTCATTCCATTCTCGATATTCACTCCTTTTATATATACCGTCAAATCTGTATGCATAAAAGGTAAATATTTTGACCAGCTTTTAGCTCTTAATAAAGAGGCAATCACATCTGAAGTTGCAAATAAAATAATACTTATTAATAAAGAAACACTTCCAGATTTCAAAATTGTCGATAGGAAGTAGGCAATTGCAATAAACAAAAGAAATGGTAAAAAGTTAATAAAGTAATCATGCAGAAGACTAGGTAAAATACTTTTTTCTATAACTTTGTTATTTACATACATTAAAACTGGTTGCGTGCTGAATTTCATTCCATTTAAAGCACTGCCGATAATAAATGAGTATAATAGGATTGCAAATGTAAATACAAAATACAAAATTCCTAGGCTTATAAATTTAGTATAAAAAATCATTCTTCTAGTTGATGGTTTTACTAGAAGAAAATTAATTGTTTTCCACTGGTGTTCTTTTGACATCATACTACTTGCAAAATAGATTAAAAGAATACCGATAAAGTTCGTTATGGCAGCACCCTTTTTCATAAAATCCAATACGCTGTACTGCTGAACATTTGAAATATTATGTTTAATGCGATATGTATTTATTTCATATTGCTCTTTGTCTTGTTCTGACAATGCTCCTAAACCTTGTTCTGCTATTGTTTTCTCATTTTTTTTATTTTGGTCTATTAATTCTGATTTCCAATTTACTTCTTTTGAAGTGCCAAGTTGTTTTTCTACAAAATCCCATCTTCCTAAAATCAAAACTGGAATAAATAAAATAAGTAATGTTACGACAAACGACTTTTGAACGAAAATTTTACGCAGTTCATTTCCAATTAATATAAAAAACTTACTCAATGACATTTCCTCCTGTCAATTGAATGAATAAATCCTCTAAACTTTCTTTTTTACGAGTTATATAATAAACCTCTATATCTGAATTGACTAACTCTTTATTTAATAAAGGTATCTTCCCCTCTTCAATTTCAAAAATAATCGACTTCTCATCAACCAATTCATATTTGAATTGTTTAATTACATCAGAAAATTTACGTTCAATGTTTTCCGTACTACTAACAACTACTTCAATAAATAGCTTGTCCCCTAACTGATTACCCATATCGATTGATTCTACAAAATGACCATTTTGAATGATAACTGCACGATCGCAAATTAATTCGATTTCAGATAAAAGATGACTAGATAATAAAATTGCTGTTCCTTCTGCCTCCGAGATGCGTTTCAAGTAATCACGTATTTCTCTTACACCAGCAGGATCTAACCCATTTGTTGGCTCATCCAATATTAGTATTGATGGTCTATGTAGTAGTGCTTGAGCAATTCCTAACCGTTGCTTCATGCCTAGAGAATACGTTGAGAACTTTTTATGAATCGCATTTGAAAGTCCTAGTAATTCGATTACTTCAACTACTCTCTCTTTTGTTACCCCATCTAGCATCCTAGAGAAGTACATTAGGTTATTAAATCCACTATAAAACGGGTAAAAAGCAGGTGTTTCAATCATTGCTCCAATTTGCTGAATATACTCTTTGAAGTTTTCATTTATTGAATTTCCGCTTATTAATATTTCACCATCCGTTAAACTCATTAGTCCCACGATCATTCGCATAGTTGTTGTTTTTCCAGAACCATTCGGGCCTAATAATCCCAATACTTCACCTTTATATAAATCAAAGCTAATATCATTAATGATACGTTGATTCTTAATAGTCTTTTTAACATTTCTAAGCTCAAGAACTACTTCTTGATTCATCTTTTTTCCTCCTTAATGAGAGAAATTAATATCGAAATAAAATTATATCTCCTTTATTTTCCTATGAATAAATGCTATTCTCAAGTAGGAATTGAAAGGAGAACTTTATGAAAAGAATACCATACTACTTAGTATTTGGCTCATTTATTCCTTATTTATTAATATTCGCTTTACCTTTTTTAAAGATATCAGGTAGCTTTAAAGCAGTACTTATTGGGGTCCTTGTCATCCTCGGTGAGGGCATGTTTTGGGTTGGAGGAATATTAGTTGGAAAAGATGTCATGGCTAATTATCGTAAAAAAATGAATCCTGCAAGATGGTTTAAACATAAAAAAAATAAAGTCAAACAAGAAGACTAAAAAGCACATTGGGATAGAGAACCATTCTCTTACTCAATGTGCTTTTTTTAATTGATTATATTTTTATTTACTATCTAATTGTTTCCATTTATTTTGCATTACTGGAGGAGCGTAGTTTTCCATTAATGCTAGTAATTCATCAGCATCATCAGCAACAACTATTAAGGATAATGTATTCTCATTCATAAAACCTTCATCAACTGCATGCTTTAGCAAATCTAGAACTGGCTTATAAAAGTTATCTACGTTTAGTAATCCAATTGGCTTATTATGAATTCCAATTTGCGCCCAACAGATAATCTCAAATAACTCATCGAATGTACCAATGCCACCTGGTAAAGCTATAAAACCATCAGACATTTCATTCATCAATGCTTTACGCTCATGCATTGAATCTGTTTCAATAAATTGTGATAATCCTTGATGAGCAATTTCTCCACGAAATAACCCGCTCGGCATAATGCCTATTGCATTTCCACCATGTTTTAGTACTTCATTTGCGATTTCAGCCATTATCCCTAGCTTAGAGCCACCATATATTAAATCGATGTTATTATTCGCAAATAATCTACCTAGTTTTTTTGCTTGAAAACTAAAAGACTCTCTATTTCCAAGATTCGAACCTGCGTAAACACAAATTTTTTTCATACATTATCACTTCCTTAGATGTTTTTCACTTTATTTTATCATATGTTTGGATTAGGATTGTAAAGATAGAGTTAACAACTTATTTAGGAGTTGAATATTTATGAACTTAGGTACAATTGGGACAAGTTGGATTACAGAAAGTTTTATTGAAGCTGCAAAAGAGAGCAAAATCTTAACCTTATCAGCTGTCTACTCTCGAAATGAGGAAACTGCAAAATCATTTGCTTCGAAACATGGCGCAGATACATTCTATACGAATATTGAAGAGTTGGCTAATAGTAAAGATATTGATGTTGTGTACATCGCATCTCCAAATTCATTACACTATGAACAAACTATTTCATTATTACAAAATAAAAAACATGTTATATGTGAGAAACCTATCTTCTCAACAACAATAGAATTAGAGCACGCTTTTAAAATTGCAGAAGAAAATGGAGTGTTTTTATTCGAAGCAATTCGAAACTTTCATTCTCCTAACTTTAAAATATTAAAAGAAAACTTATCAAAAATTGGACAAGTTAGAAGTGCAAATCTACATTATTTACAGTATTCTTCTCGATATGATTCATTTCTAAGAGGTGAGAATCCGAATGTGTTTTCTCCCGAATTTTCTGGAGGGGCACTAGTAGATCTTGGGGTTTATCCACTTTATGTAGCCGTTGGCTTATTTGGAAAACCTGAATCAGTAAATTATACTCCAGTTAAACTTCACAACGGTATTGATGGCAGTGGTACTTTAGTTTTAAATTATGAAAATCATACATGCAGCATTCAATGCTCTAAAATCTCTCAATCATATATCGAAAGTGATATTACTGGTGAAATCGGTGCGTTCGTTCTAGACAAACCATCACCTATCTCAAAAATAACATTTATTAACCATAAGACAAAGGTATCAGAATCATTAGAAGTCGCTCAAGTACAAAATGATATGCTTTATGAAATACAAAATATAACTAAAATCATTAAAGAAAAAAATGAAATTGAATATAACCTTCTTAAGGAAATGAGTAAAATTGTTTTAACGATTACAGAATCAGCTAGAAAACAGAGTGGAATTGTTTTTGGAGTTGAAAAGAATTAATGAATAAATACCAGTCAAGCAAATGAGGGGTGAACTATTCTCTCAAATGAATGACTGGTTTTTTAAATTTAAATTTTAATCAATCCAAAAATTATGTTAAAATAACAAAAGTTAAAAATTTTCTTTCACGATCTATATAGTGATTCTACTAATATGTATTTCATCTAAATAAATCGATGACATCTTAGAACAAATGAACAGGAGTATAGAAAAAATGAAATGGTTAATCGTTTTTAGTCCGTTAATTGAGTTATTGATAACAGCAACTATCGCCAAGTTTTGGGCAGAGGATTTTAAAGAAATTGCCCCAATCATCATCCTTCAATTCGTGCTATACACAGTATTTATAACTCCGATACTTTTATGGGGATTTTTACGTTAACATGTAAAAATCTCTTTTTATTTCCATCTGTTCGTACGATAGCAAAGTGATTATTTCAGTGCTTTCAGTAATCTTTCTGCCTTATTAGCTGTCCATTCTTTTCTATATTTATCCACTATTTCGATCAATATTTTCTCCGCATCTTCTTTTTTATGCTCTCTGATCAACGATTCTGCATGCATTAATAAAACATCATCATAATATGGTGATGTTTTGAAAAAACTATTTGTTTGCTTTAAAAATTCTGTTATATAAGGGTTCACGTTTGCCTTATTATTCATTTTTTGTTCGGCTAAAATTAAATAATAAAGTGTATCATCACTGCTGTAATTGGTTGAATCCAATGTATAGCTTGTTTTAAATTGTTCGACTGCTTGTTTATATTTTTTATTTTGAAAGTATTTAAAACCTTTTTCATATGCATTAACTGATTGCTTCACAACAGTTTCTGGCTTTAAGGAATTAAGTTTACTATCCACTTCATTTTGTTGAGCTTCTTGTTCTACTTTATTGGAGACAACTGGTTTCACTTCTGTAAGCTTCCGTTGTGCCTCATTTACTTTCATTTCCATCGTCTTGTTTTTATTTCTTAAATCTTTAATTTGCTTTTGTAACATACTTACTTTGTCAGGTTTTTCACTTTCTTTAGCCGATTGTTTAAATAAATCAGCTTGAATGATACCATATGAAATGAACGATATAGCAGCTAGTCCGATTAAGCCAAAAACGACTTTTTTCGAAAAAAACTTGTTTTCTTTAGCAGATTTTTCGATCAAGATTAAATTATACTTCTTTTGTATTTGTAAAATTTCACCTGCATATTTAATTTCATCTGGTGCACTTGCTAGGAAATGCTGCGCTTGTTTTTCTTTTTCATTTGTTAGCAATAATAAAATATATGTTTTATAAATCTCTATTGGTATTTGCAAGGTCTTATTTCCATTAAAAATTTCTTGTAAAATTAGCTCTGCGCTATCTAAATTATCTTCTTTAATTAATCGTGTACCTTGATTGTATAAAGCATATACTTGTTTATATTGTTCAAGAAAATTTTTATTCGGATCACCTTGTTGAGAAACCTTTTTCCCTTTCATACTGCCACCTCATTGTCTATTTCTTCGAGTAATTGTTAACTGTTTGAAGAAATAAACTTTTCTAAAATATTACTCTTTCAGTTTATCATATCTATTTAGTAAAAATATGGTCATTTTGTAGTCCAAATGGTTTATTTGTTTCTTTCATCTCTTTGAGACTTTGTCCTAAACTTTGTTGCTATTAACTGGTTATCGGTTGATTTCCGCTCCAGAATGCTCGCTTTCCGCAGGAGTCTATCACCTTCCACTCCAATCAAACTCTATATAAACTGTTACTTTAACAAAATCTAAAAAACTACAATCTTTAAGCAAAGTGCCATTTTTATTGGATAGAACTAATTTTAAACTTTTAATAATAGTCGTAAAAAAAGAGCCACAAGTATGTTTTAAGAATCCTCATACTTATAACTCCTATAGCTTACTTATTTAGCATTAAAATCTTCTTGTGATAATCCAAAAAGCAATCCTTGATTGTCAATGAAGTATGCAAAGTAACCCATACTTGGTATTGCTGTTTTAGGGACTACTATTTTCCCACCATGTTGAATAACATTTTCAATCGATTCGTCAATTGAATCAACTTCTATTGAATTAGTTGTTCGTGTTTGTCCATCAGGCGATGCCATTAAGCCACCGTCAATTCCTTTTTTATGTGAGTCACCAGTGATGATAAAGTAATATTCCTGTTGTCCTGGCATCTTTTCAAATTTCCACCCAAAACTATTTGTATAGAAATCAATAGCTTGTTCAATATTTGGAACTTGTAATTCAAATCGTAAAATTTTTCCCATTGTACTTGCTCCTTTTTTGTTTTATCATTTTTTAATTTAGTTACTTATGTAAAAGCTGTTTCAACTATTATCAAAAATTAATAATAGTTCAACCAGCTTTATTGTTTTCTTAAATTACGAACCAACCTAAACCAGGGATATAATGCCATCTTCTACCATTAAGAATATAATATCCCCCAGACCAATAACCACCAGGTCCTGGCCATCCATGCCCATGTCCCATTCCATGCCCATGTCCGTGTCCCATTCCTTGACCATGTCCGTGTCCCATTCCTTGACCATGCCCATGTCCCATTCCTTGACCATGCCCATGCCCCATTCCTTGACCTGGTCCGTGTCCCATTCCTTGACCTGGCCCATGTCCCATTCCTTGACCTGGCCCATGTCCCATTCCTTGACCCGGTCCGTGTCCCATTCCTTGACCCGGTCCGTGTCCCATTCCTTGACCCGGTCCATGCCCCATTCCTTGACCCGGTCCATGCCCCATTCCTTGGCCTGGTCCATGTCCCATTCCTTGACCCGGTCCGTGTCCCATTCCTTGGCCCGGTCCGTGTCCCATTCCTTGGCCTGGACCGTATACTTGACCTTGGCCTGGACCTGGATATCGATCATAAAAATTTTCGTAACTCATACTTTCACCACCTAATAGTATTTTGTACTCTTTATGTTATGAGTTTTATTAGGTTGGTGAGCAAGTACGACTGGAAGTACTTTTAAAAGATTTTTTAATTAGAAATATGCATTTTTCCTAATTGAAAGTTTCTACAAGAATCTTACTATGCAATTAGCTTATATACTCATCATATTGAACATATAAGTCCTGACATTTAACTTCTATATTTACCTTTTCATCGTGTAGTCTTTGCAAAATATCTATATCTGTCTCATCCATCATTAACTTATTTAATTCACTAATCTTTTGCTCAAATGCATTGATTTCACTCTCTATGTCTTCTATATTTCTAACTTTCTCTTTAGCTGTTTTTATTTGCTTTTCATTTGGTATTATTTTAGGTTGTTTTTCAGGTTTCATTCTACGAAGACTCATTTTTTCTTTTGCCTGTTGATAATCCTCAATGAATTCATGAATTGCCCCATCTTCTAACCAATAGATTTTTGAAAAGAGCTTATTAATAAAATAGCGATCATGTGATACCGATAATATTGTTCCTTTGAATTTTTCTAGCGCATCTTCTAAAACTTCTCTAGATTCTATGTCCAAGTGATTTGTAGGCTCATCTACAATTAATAAGTTAATATCTTGATACATAAGCTGTGCTAATCTTAATCTCATCCGCTCTCCACCGCTTAGTTGGCTAACTTTACGATAAACCATGTATCCATAAAATAAAAATCCTGCTAATATATTACGTGCTTCTCCCTCTGGTACATGAACTTCTTCCCTGAATTCCTCTATTACAGTATTTTCTTGATGAATTGCCTCATAGTGTTGAGATAGGTAGCCCACTTTAATATTACTACCCAATTTCAACTTTCCTTCATCAATCGAAGTTTGCCCTAAGATCATCTTTAATAGAGTGGATTTCCCAGTCCCATTATTTCCAATAATGACTGCCCTATCTCCATAATAAAGAGAGAAGTTAATCTCCTTAAATAAAGTTTTGTCATCAAAACTTTTTGATAGATTATCTGCAATGATGACATCTTTTCCGCTTCGCCCTGATTCTTCCAGCTGGAATGCCATTTTCTTTTTTTGAAGTACTGGACGCTTAAGTCTTTCAATACGTTCTAATGCTTTTTCCATACTTCTTGCACGTCTATGCAAACCTGCATTCGGTGGATTTGCTTGATTTGCCCATTCTCTTAAACGTTTGATTGTTTCTTTCATTTTTTGTATTTTCTTTTGCTGCTCTTCATATGCTTGAAATTCTTTTAACAATCTTTCTTCCTTTTGGATCACAAATTGAGAATAATTTGTGTGGTAGACAGTTATTTCTCCATCCTCTAATTCCAATATTTGATTAACCACATCATCCAAGAAATAACGATCATGAGATATGACAATTATTGTTCCTTCATATTCTTTTAAGTAGGTCCCCAACCACTCAATCGCAGACAAATCAAGATGATTCGTCGGCTCATCAAGTAATAAAAGATCTGGTTGCTGTAAAAGTACGATTCCAAGACCTACTTTTGTCTTCTCTCCACCGCTTAGAGATGAGAATTGCTTTGGTAGTAAATCCACTATCCCTAATCCGTTAGCAATTTTTGAAAGGGAAGCCTCCATTTCATATCCACCATTTATACTAAACTTCTCTTGTAGTGCTCCATAATTTGAAAGCATTTGGTTAAGAGTACCTTCATCTACTGTACTCACCATATCCATTTCTATTAGTTTCATTTCACTTTCAATTTTTCTTAATTCTTCAAAAACTGTTAACAAGACATCTCGACTAGTCATCTCGTCAGAAAATATTGGGATTTGAGCCAAATAGCCAATTTTCAAACCTTTTTTAAAATGTATTGATCCGCTATCTGGGGATTCAACTCCTGTCAGCAGCTTAAATATACTTGTTTTACCACTACCATTCGCTCCAACTAACCCAACCCTACTGCCTTGATTTATTTGAAATGACAATTCTGTAAAAAGTGAATTCCCACCAAACATTTTCGAAATTTTATCTATACTACATGCAATCATGATTATTCTCCTTCTATTAACCGTACAATTCCATAGTAAAAAGCCACAGACTTTTTACTCATCCATGGCTTTAAACAATCATTTAATAGAAGTGTAAATAAAATATTTACCTCTTAATTTATGAAGTCGTAGGAAAGAGTACGGTTTTTTATAATTTGAGTTGTTAATTTGTTAAAAATGGACATACGTATCCCGTTAACAGTTAAAAACGCAAATTTCGCACGACAAAAATATAAAAATTCTACCATTTGCGCGCAAACTAATTGAAAACGTAACATCTTTCCTACACCTCCTTTTCGTCAATAATTTATCTAAATTATAAAATAATTCAACTAAATGTTCAATAGCTAATCTATTTGGCTATACTTATTTTGGTGACAAAGATTCTCTAAACTATCCTATAACTTTTTTTTCGAATTAAATAGAGACATACAAAATGACAAGGAGCGAAAAGATGAAAAGATTATTACCGCATATTTATATCGAAAATTGTAAGGAAGCATTAGATTATTATCAAAAGGTTTTTGGTGGGGAAATTAAAAACACTCAAACTGGTGATGGAATGGAAATGTTTAAAGGTCACGAAGGGAAATATATTCATTCAGAATTACATATTAATGAAAACTGTGTAATCTTTTTTGCAGACGTGTTTAATCCATTAGTAAAAGGCGAAAATATTTGGACTATGCTTGATATGACCTCTGAAGAAGAGATTAATTCGATCTTTGAAACACTTTCAAAAGATGGAGAAATAAAAATGGAGCTTCAGGATACATTCTGGAACGCTAGATTTGCGGTAGTAAAAGATAAAAATGGACTAACATGGGAACTAAATTTCTCAAATTAAGTAGAATTAATAAAAGCGAAGAACACGGACGGTTCTTCGCTTTTAGCATTTTATAATTGAGTTAAAATAATTGGTTCACCTTTAGTTACTACAATTGTATGCTCACATTGAGCAACTAGGCTTTTATCAGGTGTAATAAACGTCCATCCATCTCCTGATTCAATAATATGATCTGCTTTCGCTGAAATAAATGGTTCAACCGCTAATACTAAACCATCTTTTAATAATGCACCGTCCATCGGATCGAAGTAATTTAAAATATGTTGTGGTTTTTCGTGAAGACTTTTTCCTATTCCATGACCGGTTAAGTTTTCGATTACATTGAAGCCATTTTTACTCGCTTCATTAAATACTGCTCGACCAATCTGGTTTTGTTTTGATCCTGCTTTTGTCTTTTTCATAGCTGACCAAAATGCATCCTCTGCGCATTTACAAAGTTTTTCCTTTAATAAGTCACCTTTCCCAATAACGAAAGAGATCCCAGTATCTGCATAATAACCGTCTAAAGCGGCAGAAACATCAATATTAACTAAATCTCCTTCTTGAAGAACACGGTCTCCTGGAATACCATGTGCAACTTCCTCATTTACACTAATACATGTAGTGCCAGGGAAATCATATTCCTTTTGAGGGGCTGATGTTGCACCATTTTCATCTAAGACTTTTTTTCCAATTTCATCTAATTCTCTCGTAGTCATTCCTGCAATAGCTTTTGATTTCATTTCCTCTCTAGCCAATGCAACGATTCGTCCTATTTTTCGTAATGCTTCTAATTCTTGTTCATTATTGATAATCATTTTTTCTATATACTCCTGATTCTTTATTGTAAATTTGACTTACTTTTATTATGCCATAATATCACTATGTTATAGTCTTTTAAGGAATTATACAAATTATATTCTTCTCAATAAATAAAAGACCCAGTTGTTAAACTGAGTCCTACTACAATTAGTTCAATTTTTGAATCGTTAATGTGATAGGTTCACTTACATTGTGCGCTTTATCAATTTGTGTTATTACAACAAATAAACTACCTGCCTGTAATTGTGTAAGATCTAATGTAGTAGTATAAGTACCATCTGCATTCACTTTTACATAATTAGATGCAGTTGATTTACCGTCTGTGAATAAGATACTCACATTTGATCCAATTTCACCTTTTCCTGAAACCGTATAGTTTGCTAAATTATCTTGATTAATCGATCCTAATGCATTCACTTCAGGAGCACTTGGAGCTGTAATATCTTTTACAAACTTTGTAGTTATTTCTCTGCTTGGATTACCCGCTGCACTTGTTTGAATAGCAACAACTGAAATCTCTCCGCTTTCTAAATCAGATGTATCTAGTTCAACCTCAAAATATCCTTTTGAATCCACTTCTCCAATCGAACTAACTTCTACATTTCCATCACTTAAAACAACTTCAATTTCAGAACCAGCTTTTCCTAGACCAGAAATAGTATAAGTTGTTTGATCGGTGTCAGCAGTTACACTGGAAGCAGGGAATAAAATTGGACTCACAGATGCTTTTGTTTCTTTAATTAAGTTTGTACTTACTTTAGATGAGTTTCCTGCTTTGTCTATTTGCTTCGCTGAAATTGACACTTTACCTTCAGCGAATTTATTCACGTTTGAATTTAACGAATAATTTCCAAATTCATCTACAATCGTTTTTCTACTTACGATTTGTTTTCCACTCTGTACAGTAATATAAACTGTTGCTCCTGGCTCACCAGTTCCTGAAACAGGAAAATCACTAGAATTAAATGAGTTAATATATCCTTCATTTTCAATCGTTAATTCATCTAAGATTGTATCTTTCTTTATTGATACATTTTTTACTTTCCCTTTATTTCCACTTGTGTCAACAGTATAAATTGATAATGTTAGAGCACCATCTTTTAATTTTTGTGAATTAACGTTTGCTCTGTAGTATCCTTTTGAATCTACTTTAGTTGTAAAAGTAATTTGCGAATCTTTACTTTTTAATGAGCCAACAACTTTTGTTCTTGGCTCAGCTTTTCCTTTAATCTCTACTTTCTTTGCATTCAATTTGTTTATTGTTCTATTTACATAAACAACTGGACTTGCTGGAACTTTTGCTTTTTTAGTCACAGTGTGTTTTGAATGTAAATTTTTTGATGATAAGCTTTCCTCAGCATGTGCAGAACCGACTGTATAAGTTACAAAACTTGTTGCAATAACACTACTTACTAATACTTTTTTCCAATTATTCATTTGAATCCTCCTATTTTGCTCCATGCTCTTTTAATAAATCAGCAATTTCTTTATCATCATTTTCAATTGCCATTGCAAGAGGGGTAATACCTAGATCATCTTGAATAGTTGGGTCCGCTCCAGCTTCAAGCAATAATTTTGTTATCTCTAAATCTCCATACTGAACTGAAACGATCAGTGGTGTGTTTCCTAAATCGTCTTTCTTATTTGAATCTGCATCTTTAGAAAGGAGTTTTTTTACTTTTTCAGTTTCACCATTTATAATTGCATCCATCAATGCCTGTACAGAATCAGACTGTTGAGTTTTCACTTCTTCCGCTTGATCCTTATTTTTAGGACTTTTAAATGTTGATGGTCTATTTTGTGAACATCCACTTAGTACTAATATAAAAACGAAAAATAATCCGATTAATGTTTGCCTTTTTAACAACATCCTCATCCATTCTCTTTAAAGTCTTGATTTCTTTAGTAAATAAAGGAAATACGGAGCACCCAATAATGCTGTGATGACGCCAACTGGAATTTCGATAGGAGCTAACAAAGTTCTTCCAATTAAATCACTTATAACTGCAAGCATTGCACCTAATAACGCACTTATTGGTAAAACCCATTTATGGTCATTTCCTACTAGCAATCTACTAAGGTGAGGTATGACTAATCCGATAAAGCCTATTGGTCCTGAAACTGCTACCGCACTTCCAGCAAGTACAATCGTAATAATTAATAAAAATATTCTGCTTCTTTGAACAGATACACCTAAACTAGTTGCAATATCATCACCAAGTTGAATTGCATTAATACGAGAGGAAAGAATGAAAGTTAAAATAATACCAATAACAGACCATGGGAGAATCATCAATACATGTTCCCATCCTCTACCCCAAAAACTTCCTGCCAACCAAACAATCGATGCTTCTATTTTTTTGGAAGCAAACACGATCATTCCTGTTGTTGCAGCCTGAAACAGTGCATCAATAGCAATTCCTGCTAATGCAAATCTTTCTTTGCTAATTCCATTTTTCCATGCAACAAAATAGACAAGTATTCCAGCTAATGCTGAACCTCCAAATGCCGCTAATGGTAAATAAGAGATTGGTAAAAACGGAATGAAAAACATTGATAATACAGTTACAAAACTAGCTCCGGCTGTTATTCCAATAATATTTGGTGCAGCCAAAGGATTTTGTGTAACAGCCTGTAAAAGAGTCCCAGCAATTGCTAGGTTCATTCCTACAAAGACACCAACCAATGTTCGAGGTAATCTATATTCCCAAATGATGACACTTTCAACTGATCCATTCGGATGAATTAAACCATCAAGAGCTTTCAAAAATGGAATTTTTATATCCCCAAACTCTATACTTAACGGAATAAGTAAAACAGTAATTATTAAAAAGAAGATTAATAGAATAGCAGGTTTTTTATTTCCCATTGTTATTGCCCTGCTTTCGAACTAAATATAAAAAGTATGGACATCCAATAGCAGCAGTGAATATACCAACTGGTAATTCAATTGGTTGAACAATCACTCGAGCTAAAAAGTCTCCCGCTACTAAAATACATCCACCAGTTAGTGCACTAAAAGGGATTAGATTTTTGTGGTCTGGACCTAATACTCTTCTCACTAAATGTGGCACAATTAATCCAATAAATCCTATGCTACCCGCAACAGAAACTGAGCTACCAGCAAGAACTATCACTAAAATCGACATCAGTATTTTTAATAGTCCAACCTTTACACCTAGTCCCTTTGCCATATCGTCACCAAGTTCTAGTAGGTTCATTTTTGTAGAAATTGCTAAAGCTACTACTAGCCCGATTAATGACCAAGGAGCAATTAAAATCAGATGTGACCAAGTAAGTCCATTTAAACCGCCGACTAACCAAGTGTAGACAGAAGCTGCATCTTGTCCAAGTAATATTAATATTCCCACTGTGAATGCATGTAAAAATGCGCTAACAGCAACTCCAGCTAGAGTTAATCTAACTGGAGAGACATTCCCTTTTATGGATAAACTTAAAACTACAGCTGCCCCAATTGCTGCACCCACAAATACAAGTGGAGAGAACCAAGCATATGGTAGACTTGCAAAGAAAAACTCAATGACTACAACCATAGTAGCTGCACCAGCAGAAATTCCTAATAATTTTGGATCCGCTAAAGGATTCTTAGTCATACTTTGCATAATTGCCCCACTAACGGCAAGATTTGCACCGATAAGAAAAGCCAAAATGGCTCTTGGTAAACGGAGATCCCATATAATTGTCCTTGCATCTGACCCATCATTTGTTAACAATACATCGACTATTCTATTAAATGGGACATTGACTGTTCCAAACATTAGAGAAATAACTAATAATGAGATACTGATGGATAGTAAAATTAAGAAAAAGATTATTTTTTTTTGCACTGAGTTGCTTCCTTTCGAAATTAGTAGCGTGAAAGGATACTAGTCGCTTCCTTAACGATTAATTTAGCCGCTAATGGACCACGGCTACGAGACCAAAGATCACGATTTACTTGTACAACATGCTTATTTTTTACAGCCTGTAATTTAGGCCAAATTGGATTTTTTGAAACGGTTTTTAAATCACTCTTACCTGGATCTACATATGCTACAATTAAATCCGGATTAATCGAAAGTACCTTTTCTAAGTTAACTGTTTGGAAATCTGAATACTCTCCACCACGTTCTTTATAAGCATAATTCGCTTTTAGGGCTGTAAAAATAGTTCCTGAAAATGAATTATCTTGCCAAACATTAATTCCACTCTTATTTACAAAGAAACCTAATACATCGATGTTTTTATCTTTTAATTTTGCTTTAGACTTACTCAATTCACTGTTAAATGAGTTTACAAACGATTTTGCTTGCGCTTTTTTGCCCATAATATCACCAAGTACTTCTAATTGTTTCATAGATTCCGTATAACTGTTTGCTCTGAATCCTACAACAGGTGATATTTTCTTAAGTTTTGAAAGAATTGCTTTATGGAATTCATAATCTTGATCAATAATGATTAAATCTGGTTTTAAAGCTGTAATTCTTTCTAAGCTTGGAGCACTTAAAGTTCCTACTGATTGAACGCCTTTTAATTTATTTTTCAAATAAACCGGTGTCGAATTTGAATTTGAAATTGTATAACCAACTGGTTTAACTCCTAAAGTTAAAACTGCATCTGTTCCCGCCATACTCAAAGTAACTATTTTTTTAGGTATACCTTTTAAAGTAATAGTACCTAGCTCAGTTTTAAATTTACGAGTCTTAGCTGCAGCATCCGCTGTATTTCCATTAAATACTGTGGTTACTACTAAAATAAATGTAAGTAATATTGTAAGTAATGATTTATTTTTATTATTAAACATAATTTTTCTTCCACCTTTTCCCTTTGATAACGATAACCATTCTCATTATAATTCTCAAATATTTATTCAGTCAACAAAATTCTGTAAATTATTTGAAATAAATTTAATGTTTTTTCAATTTTGTCACATTATTTTATTTTTTGTCATAATTACTAGCTATAAAAAAGGAGTCTCAATAAATTGAGACTCCTATAGTGATTTCTTAACCTTGAAATGTATATGGAACTGACGATTCTAGTAATTTTTGTATTCCAGATTTATGAAATGGCATTAGTTGATTCGCTGTTTCGAGATCAACCCATTTTATTTGTAAAATTTCTTCCTTGTTATGTATGAAAATTTCACCACCAATAATCTTTGCAGCAAATGTTATCATTAAAGCATGATTTCCCCTTTCTGGAAAAAATGCTTCATTTAAGGCTAAAATATTCCCTACTTCAACTTCTAAGCCAGTTTCTTCATAGGCTTCTCTTATAGCTGCTTCTATTAAGGTTTCATTTTCCTCTACAGCACCACCAGGTAATGTCCAACTAAAATTTTCATTTTGTACCATTAAAACAGTTCTATCTTCTACATTATAAATTAGAGAATAGACTACATTTACTCTCTCCATTTTTATTCCCCATTTCATTTGGCATTGAATCCTTCATTCTTTACACTATTTCTCTAAATGTCTCTCAAAAACATAGTAAGAATATACTCGATAAATTAATCCAATAATTAAAAATGCAGCTATTACTTTTAGTTTTACATCATCTATAAAAAAACACATCGGAATCAATACACATGCTAAAATTGCAGCCATATTACCTACGAAACCATTAATTGGGTGGTTATCTAAGAATAATGTTTTAATACTTTTTAAGTCTTTCGCGAAACACTCTTCATGGTACGGAATTACTTCAAAAAAAATAGTCGGAGTGACTAAATCGTCTCTAACTCTAATTTCCCTTTTACATTTATCACAATAAACTTGTTTGGACAACAGATCGTCTCTCTTTTGATACTACTTATTAAAAGTACAAACTGGATTGTTACTATTTGTTCAAATCTGCTCCCTTTTCGCTGAACTTACCACCTATTTACTTTTTTATGATTTTATTAAAATTCATGTAATTAAGCAATCATTTTTTAGTTAAATCTTAAGACAACAAAAAACATAGCTAACATTAGCTACGTTTTTTCTCACTTAAAAACTAGTCATCCATTAAAATATCTTTTTCTGTTGACGGTCTTCTTTTAAAATTTCAACTGCTTCTCTAAATCTTTGTGAATGGACTATTTCCCGCTCTCTTAAGAATCTCAAGCTATCATTCAGATCAGTATCATCCGACAGATCAATTATCCATTGATATGTTGCACGTGCCTTTTCCTCGGCCGCGATATCTTCATATAAATCTGCAATCGGATCTCCTTTTGCTTGAATATATGCAGCAGTAAAAGGTACACCATCAGCATTATGATAAAATAATGCACTATCATGAGATGCATAATGAGTATCTAATCCTGCGGCTTTCATTTGTTCAGGTGTGGCATCTTTTGTTAATTTATAAATCATTGTAGCAATCATTTCTAAATGAGCGAATTCTTCTGTTCCAATATCGGTTAATAATCCAATAACCTTATCTGGAATAGTATATCGTTGATTTAAATATCTTAATGCCGCTGCTAATTCACCATCTGCTCCTCCATATTGTTCAACTAAGAACTTCGCTAAAGTTGGATTACACGTACTAACTTTTACTGGATATTGTAGTTTTTTCTCGTAGATCCACATAACGATACACCTCTTCCTATATTTGCCATGGCCATGGGGCTCTACCCCAGTTCCAATTGGCATCAGAGTAACTATTTCCATACTGAAATAATGGACCATACTTGGATTCAAACGATGATTCAATTTGCTTTTTATATTGAACATATTGATTAAACTGGTTAATTGCATTCGCATCATCTGGATGAGTATCTAAATATAAAGTAAGTTCTAAAATGACAAAATCAACGGCTTGAATTTCTTCTAACTCCTGATAATATTCTGGCGGTAATTGCTGATTCATTTCATTTACCTCCCTGCTTTATACGGATTTTCGTAATAATCATAAAATACTTTCCAAAGAGTTCCTTTCATCAATGCCTCTTTATATGGAAACTGTTCCAAATTAGGTGGTTGAAATCCTAAGTAAAGATGTGGAGGTGTTGAAAAATATTTTGTTCCAATTGGGGGGCACGGATCATTTGGGCCATGATAGACACTGTAAGTTTTAACAGGGGTAAATTGAAAATCTTGATTATTTTCATTCAAAGTAAATCACTCCTTTGATGTGAAAAGCTACCATTATATCCACTATATTCAATCGAAATTTAAAAAATGTAGATAAATTCATTTCGTCATTCATTTATTGATCTTTCATTTACTTCAAATGCAGAACGAATGCCAGATTCTATCGCACCCTCTATCCATGCTGGAGCCGATGAAGTATGTTCACCAGCAAAGTGTACTCGTCCCTCAGGCGTACCAATATGCGCTGATAACTCTTTATTTTGTTCTGGTTTAAACATTGAAAATGCTCCACCTGAATACGGATATAGTGCCCAACTATGCGAGAAGCCGGTAATATATTCGCTATATACTTGCTCGCCATGTATTGTCGCCAAGTCTTTTAATGCATTGAGAATACGATCATTCTCTGACATGCTATCCCATATTAAAGCATCATCCTCCCAAGTATAGCTAGCCAATATGATTCCAGAACCATTCACACCTTCGTAATTACTTGGATAATAAGCAAATCGGATTGGTAAATCAGTAATCAATTTCCCACCTAAAATCCCTTCCTTTTCCCAAAATCTACTTTTAAATTGAAGTCCTATTTTTGTCGATGGCACGTAGTGTAATTCTCTTATTGCTTTCCATTTATGATAAGAAAATGATGCTCGCGGAATAATCTCAATAAAATTCAATAATGAAAATGGAATCGTAATAATGGCATAATCACCTGTGGTCTGAAAAGGAATATGACTCGTATAATGATCAGAATGTATCGTAACTTGATGATCTCCTTGCACAATTTTATTCATTTTTTGTCCAAAAAATATATTCTCTTTCAGTTCTTGTAAAAATGATCTAGGTAATTTATCAAACCCACCTTTTATCTCATAAAATGTTAAGCCTTTTGAAAATAACACAATGAACTCTCTTAAAATTGCTGTGAATGCAAGTTCAGGAAATCCTTCCATTCCAACTAAAACTTTTACTTTTTCAACTGCTCCCGGTGACAACGATTGCCCCATTGGATTGTACCTTAAAAATGAATCCATCGAGTGACGATCTAATTCTTGAATGACATGTTCCCAATTCATTTCGGGATTTTTATTAATAAAGTCAATTACTGGCTTAATCGATTTTTCAATTAACTTGTCTACACTCAATCCTTTTTCATTTTCATTAACCTGATATCCAAGCATATCTGGATTTTCTTCATACGTACTCTGTGTCATTTTTATTCCATTTGTAAAAATTACATCATCTGAATTACCATTGATAAATTCGTTTACCTGTAAATTAAGCTTCTTAATATATTCCAACACGAGAGAATGAGTAGAAGGAATACGCATCGCACCAAGTTCTAAATATTGGTCATTTATAAATGGTGCTCTTCTTGTATAAATTCTCCCACCTGCTCGACCATTAGCTTCCAAAATTGTTACTTCATGCCCTGCTTCTTTTAATAGTGAAGCAGCTACTAAACCAGATATTCCTGCTCCTACAATAATAATTTTTTTGGGTTGATGCGTTTTTGGTAAACCATTTTGAATGACAGAAAGCATTTCATTCTTTTTTAATCCAGCTCGTGATGTGCTATTCATCTTTTCGCCCCTAAAAGATTTATTTTAGTTCATAAGATTTTTATTCACTAAAATATTTCAATAGAAGGTTTTTTCAATTTATTCATTAAAAATCTTTCAATTATATAACAAACTTTAGGTTAATTATTGAAAATACATATCTTTTGTCAATTCGTCATAAAAGACATTAATTAATAAAAGGCAATACCATGTCGGTATCACCTTTATCAAATTTATGATTTCATTCTTTATAAAAACTAGTGATTATTGTATATCCCAAAATAACACTTGCGATTGATGTAGCTTTTCCTTGAAATAATGCATTAGCAAGTACGCCCTTGATTTGTAATGATGGTAAATGAGCATAAATTACTAAATAAAATGAAAAATATAACGCTGGGATTCCTATAAAGATTAATTGGAATATATTTAATTTCCAAGAACCCGATTTTTTCTTCTCTCCTAATAATCTTGGAACTCCTAGACATAATCCAATAGGTATATAAATTAACGATGCTATCCATATATATCGTGAAAAATCATATTGATTAGCTCCCGCTGTAAGGCTTTTAAAATTCACATAAAAGCTACACAAATAAATTCCAAATAATAAAATAGCGAAAGCGATGTACTTCAATAGTTTATTATTCATCATCTAATCCCTCCATTACTCTATTAATACTTCTCATTAATGTAAGAAAGTACCTTTAATTCATCTATGAACATAGAGCTGACTTAACTGTAGAAATATCTCGATCACTTTTAGGAGGTTAAATAAAATCAAAAACACTCACTTAAATGTGAGTGCTTTTTACTTAAATTATTCTTTTATAAATTCTTTTGTACTTCTAACAGTATCAATTGGACGAACAAGCTTTTCGATTTCAACACGTTTTGGTTCTAAAAATGGAGGTAATGATAATTTCTCTCCTAGAGTTTCATACGGTTCATCGCCCATGAATCCTGGACCGTCTGTGGCAAATTCAAATAAAATTTGTGGTGCAACTCTTGCATACAATGATTCAAAAAAGTGTCGATCTACGTATCCTGAATTCGGTAATTGGAATGAGTCTAATCGTTTGATCCATTCTTTTAGAACCGATGTATCTTCTACACGGAATGCCGCATGGTGAACTGTACCAAAACCTTGTCTTGCTTGCGGTAACATTGCATTGTATTCTGCAATTATTTGCGCCCCATTCCCACCTTCGCCTACTTCAAACAGATGGAATGAACCTTCTTTATCTATTTCTTTAAATAGTAGAACTTTTTCAGTCACTTCTTTAAAGAAATCAAAATTAGCAACTCGTACAAAGATTGGTCCTAGACCAGTAATCGCATATTCTAATGGAACTGGACCCTTTTGCCATGGTGTACCTGATTCGACTCCCTTATTACCTTCATCAGAAATCAATTGGTATTGTTGGTCATCAAAATCAACGAAAGATAGAGTCTTTTTACCAAATTGTGTTTTTATACCAGTATGCTTTACTTCCAATCGGTCAAAACGGTTTACCCAATACTCTATAGCTTTATCACTCGGTACTCGGAAAGAAGTTTTTGATATTTCGTTTGTTCCATGAACTCCTTTTTGAATACCAGGAAAATCAAAGAATGTCATATCAGTACCAGCACTACCTTTGTCATCTGCAAAGAATAAGTGGTACGTCTGAATATCATCTTGATTTACAGTCTTTTTTACTAAACGCATTCCTAAAATATTTGTGAAAAATTCATAGTTCTTCTCCGCACTACTTGTAATTGCTGTTACATGATGAATTCCTTTTAATCCGTTCATTCTAATTCCTCCTACTGAATTTATGTTGATATAGATGGTCCATTTTTATTTTGCTAATTTATTCTTGATGAATACTAATCATTTATATAATTCCACTTACATATACTACTTAAATTTATTTTGAATTCAATATATCTCGAATTCGAGATAAATATATCATGTATAACTTTTTCAGTCAAATAGTAATTTTACATCCTTACCGTACAATTCAGATTACCTTAAAAAACATCACTAATTTATATTAGAACTTTGTATAAAAAAAAGACTCTGAGCAGTGTGACACCGTCAAAGCCTCTTAGTATAGAAAAGTTAGCGTACCATTTTTCAAAACTTAAAATCATATGGTCGATCAAGTTCAAACAACTTACGATACCTATTTTCATTTTCATAAAGTTCTTTATGTGAACCATTCATTAATATATTTCCTTGATCCAAGAAAAGGATTTTATCTGCCATCTCAGCACCTATTAAATGATGAGTAATCCATAGAACTGTCTTTCCATCTAAGACTTTAAATATAGTATTGAGTAGTTTTCGCTCTGTAATTGAATCTAAACCTACAGTTGGTTCATCTAAAATAACGATTGAAGTATTTTGTAGTAGAACCCTTGCTAATGCAATTCTTTGGCGTTCACCACCTGAAAATCTCATTCCCGTCTCCTGCATTTGCGTATTGTATCCTTCTGGAAGAGATTCTATATAATCGTGCAATTCAACCATTTTAGTAACCATTATTACGTCTTCATCACTTGCTTCAGGTCTACCTAATCGAATGTTATTCATAACAGAGGTATCAAATAAATAAGGATTTTGATTAAGAACTGAGACAACTTTTGATATTTTCTCTCCGAACGCCACACTTTCAATATCATTTAGTTTGACGCTTCCCTCATTAGGAGATTCTACACCTTCAATTAATTTAAGAATTGTAGATTTTCCAGATCCACTTGGTCCTAATAAAGCCGTTATTTTCGAAGACTCTAGAATAAATGATACATTATTCAAAATTTTTTCTCCGTATTTATATTGAAACGATACATTTTCAAACTCTATTTTTGTGCAATTAGTAATCCCTTCAACATGCGAGTGTATAGTTGTAGTTCTTTCACTTGGATTTTCTTCTTCAATACCTTCTAAACGACTAATGGAATCATTGTATAATGGAATACTTCCTAACGAGTTTGACAATGGTATAAACGCTTCTGTTAACGGAAATAGAATTAATACAAATGCGGCAATAAGTGTCTTTGGAATTTCGCCTGTTATACTTTCATTTCCAGCCCAAAATAACATTAATAAAACGAGAATTCCCACAATACATTGTGCAACTAAATCACGCCATCTTCTAAATCGCTTTTCATTATTTTGAAGTCCTCTTAATGACCCTTCAATCTCACCAAATCTTTTTATAAAATGTGATTGTCGCCCACTAAACAACCAATCGCTAATTCCCATCACTGCATCTGTTAGGTTTTCATATAAATTGCCTTTAACATTCTTTATCCTCTGAGCTCTTGCCTTTTCTACTAATAATGATATAAATGGCAAAATACAGATTAAAACTAACGATATTAACCCCATTAAAAGCGCAAATGGAATTGAAAAGAATCCAAGCGCAACTATTGATATTGCATAAATGAACAATGCTGCAAGTCCTGGAAAAATGGTCTTTAAGTATATATCTTGCAAATGCTCGATATCATTCGCTAATAACCCTAAAATGTCACCAGTTTTAAACTTCGATCTTAAATTTAATGCTGCTGGTTCAAGTGTTCGAAATAATCTTGTTCTCATACGAGATAATATTTTTAAGATTGTATGATGCCCAACTAATCGTTCAATATATTTCGAAACTGATCTTAGGATCCCAAACGTACGAACTGCAACGATAGGAACATAGATCATTAGAATGTTTTCTGGTCTTGTTGCTGCTTTCGAAATTAAAAATCCTGAAGTGTACATTAGGGAAGCCGCAGCAAAAACAGTAAGCGTACTTAAAAAGATAACCACTATTAATAATCGGCGATTTTCTATTATATATGGTAAAACCCATCCATTTTTATTAAACATGCGATTTCCCTTCTAACTTGAAATTAATTGAAAATAATAACCTTTTTTCTCTACTAATTCTTCATGATTGCCAATTTCAACTATTTTACCTTTGTTCATCACAATGATTTGATCCATTTCCTTCATCCAATGAAGCCTATGCGTAGCGATAAATACTAATTTATTTGAAAATAATGTAAGCATAGTTTGTTTTAATTCATACTCTGTTTCAATATCAAGATGACTTGTAGGCTCATCTAAAAGTAAAATTGGACGATTTTCTAGAAATGCTCTAGCAATTGCTACGCGTTGACTTTGCCCTCCACTTAAACCCCTACCACCTTCACCAATTTTTTCATCTAGACCTCTTGGCAGCTCGTTAAGTAATGTAGTTAAACCAGCATTGTTTGCAGCTTTTTCTACCTCTTCGTCAGTAGCATCTGGTTGGTAAAAACGTATATTTTCAGCCACTGTTTTTGAAAAGATATATGGATTTTGTGGTATATAAAGAAGTTGTTTTTGCCAAGAACGTAATTGAAGGTGTGATACTATTGTTTCTGACACATTAATACTCCCGGTATTCGGCTCTAAAAACCCACCGATCACGTCAATAAGTGTCGATTTCCCTGAACCACTTTCACCAACTATTCCTATTTTTTGAAATCCTTTAAATCCTACATTCACTTTATTTAAAGACATTGGACTATCTTCTTCAGGTTTAACTGTAACATCATTCAATTTCAGTAAACTATCTTGATTCCAACTTGAAATCCGTTTATCAGCTTGTTCTTTAAACTCTTGTTCCTCTAAAATTGCCTGCATAGCATTTCCTGCTTCTTGACCGTTAAGTGTTGCATGATAATCTGCACCAACTTCGCGAACAGGTAGGAAATATTCTGGAGCCAATATCAAAATTGTTAATGCCGGACCAAGTAATATTTCTCCTTCAATAAGTCGTAGTCCTAAAAACACAGCAACTGTAGCAATAGATAACATTGTAAATAAATCAAGAGCAAAAGAAGATAAAAAGGCAATTTTCAATGTACCCATTGTTGCTTCTCTATAGTTCTCACTCACGCTACTAATTTTTTTACTGTGCCTTCTACTTAAACCTAGAAATTTTAAAGTTTCAAGTCCTCTTAAAGAATCAGTAAAATGATTAGATAGTATTCGATAAACCTTCCACTGCTTATTTGCTTTCTTTTTAGCAGCCATTCCGAGTAAGATCATAAAAATAATTATTATTGGAAATGTAACGATTAATATAATTGCAGAAACCTTATCAATTACAAAGATATATAGGACAACTATTGGGGTTATAATTGCAAGATTAATCATTTTAAACGGAACGATTTCAAGATACTGTCTTAAATGAACAGCTCCCTCCATCACCAATGTAACAATATTTCCTGTTCCGTTTTTCCGGACAAATCTTGGTCCGAGCCTAAATAACTTTTCAAGTACTCTCATTTTTATCTCATTTGAGGCATCGTCAGCAAAACGCTCTGAATACTTCTGTTTAATCGACGTGATTGTATGTCGACAAATAAACGAGATAATGAAGAAAATAGTAGCGTGAATAATATCGCTACTACTTTTCCCATTAAATAAACCTACAACTGCTTGAGAAAGCATATATGCCTGAATAATAATTGCCGTTCCTTGTAGCATTGTCAAAGTACATAAGATACCTAGCAATTTAGTAATTCCGTTAAATTTCAGCAAATCTTTTCCCATCAATATGTCAAATCCTTCTCATCTACGCGTTTTCTGAACACATAGTAGCTCCATATTTGATAACCAAGTACAAATGGTAATAACGTACAAGCAACAATTGTCATCACTTTTAAAGAATAGTGTCCAGAAGATGCATTATAAACGGTTAAATCATAAGCATTCTTTATTGAACTAATCATAACTCTAGGAAATAGTGCAATAAAAAGTGTTCCAATTGTTAGTACAATACCAAGACCTGTCATTACAAATGACCAACCATCTCTTCTCTTGGAGTTAAAGATAGCAGCAAAAACATAGGACACTACAATTAATAAAATAAGTGGAACTGTTATTTGTGCTCTAACATTAAACATATCAGTCTCTACAAATGATAAAATAGTAAAGGCTACTAAAGAAATAAGGACTGGTACAATTAATCTTTTTGCAAATAATCGCGCCCGATCTCTTAAGTCTCCAACAGTTTTCAATGTTAAGAATGATAAACCATGTAATAAGCAAAGTAGCGTAACAGTTACCCCACCAACTATAGAATAGATATTAACATAGTCGCTAAAACCGGCAGATATATTCATATTTTTATCAATTGGCATTCCTCTAAGGATACTAGAAAACAGGACTCCAAATAAAAATGGTGGTAATAAACTTCCTAAAAAGATTACCCAATCCCAGCTTTTTGCCCATTTAGAGTTTTCAACTTTCCCTCTAAATTCAAATGCAACTCCACGACCTATTAAAGCCATTAATACGAAAACAAAAGGAATATAGTATCCACTAAACATCGTTGCGTACCAATGTGGAAAAGCAGCAAATATTGCTCCTCCCGCAGTTAATAACCATACCTCATTCGCATCCCAAAATGGTCCAATTGTGTTTATTAGTATTCTTCTTTCAGTATCATTCTTAGCTAGCAGCTTTGTAGATATACCTACACCAAAATCAAATCCTTCTAAGAAGAAGAAGCCTATAAATAATATTGCTACAAGTAAAAACCATAATTCATTTAATTCAATCATAGTATAGACGCCTCCCTTTCAAATGGATCGATCGTAGAAGCTTTTTCGGCTACTACGTGATTAGTCCCTTTCTTAATTTCTTTAACAAATAGATAGACTAAAACAGCTGCTAAAATTGCATACATTGCCGTAAATGTTGTTATAGAAAAGATAAGCGATCCTTTTGAAACATTTGGAGAAACAGATGCTGCAGTTGTCATTAAACCAAAAACAGTCCAAGGCTGACGGCCAATTTCTGTCATAATCCAACCCGCTGAATTTGCAATAAACGGTAATGAAATCAATAAAATTGATGCTTTTAAGAATAGTTTTTTTGAATCTAATTTTTTTCGATAACTGTAATAAAGTCCTAGTAATGACATCATAATCATCACCATACCTGCTCCAGCCATTATTCTAAAACTCCAGAATGTTGTTTTAACTGGCGGAATATAATTACCGGGTCCATATAATTTCTCATATTTTTCCTGTAATGAATTCATCCCTGGTACTTTTCCTTCGAATTTCTCATATGCAAGATAGCTTAATAAGTAAGGTATTTCAATCTCGTATTTATTTTCCTTGTTTTTTGTATCAATAAGTCCAAAAAGCATCCAGCTTGCAGGATCACCACTATCTTCCCATATTCCTTCGCTCGCTGCCATTTTCATCGGTTGAGACTCCATTAAGTGCTTTGCCTGTGCATGACCACTGAAAGCTATACCAATACCAGAAATTAAAGCCGCGACCATCGCGATATTAAATGATTTTTTAAATAATTCTATTTCTTGCTTTTTTAATATTTTATACGCACTAACACCAGCAACAAATAATGCACCTGTTGCTAGAGCTCCAGCAATTGTATGTGGAAACTCAACTAGAAGCTGAGGATTTTTTATGATCGCAAAGAAATCATTCATCTCTGCACGTCCATTTCTAATTGTAAAACCGACTGGCTCTTGCATGAATGAATTCGCTGCTAAAATCCAAAACGCTGACATTAACGTCCCAATAAATACTAACCAAATACTCATTAAATGGACTTTTTTTGGCAGTCGATCCCAACCGAAAATCCAAATACCAAGAAATGTAGATTCCATGAAAAATGCTAGTAATGCCTCTATCGCAAGTGGAGCACCAAATACATCACCTACAAATCGTGAATACTCTGACCAGTTCATACCAAACTGAAACTCTTGTAAAATCCCTGTAACTACACCAACCGCAAAATTAATTAAAAATAAATGCCCAAAGAATTTTGTTAATTTCTTATACTTTTCATTGTTACGGAAAACATACATTGTTTCCAATATAGAGACCATAAAAACTAGACCAATTGAGAGTGGTACAAATAAAAAATGAAAGATTGTTGTTGAACCAAATTGTAATCTTGCAAGCTCTAACACACTCACATTACATCCCCCTTTAATTAAAAATATCCTTCAATAAAATCCAAAGCTTTTGTTGCATCCCAATAAAAACTTTGAACATTACTTCACAAAGATGTATTTAAGAAAATTTCAAAAAACCATTTAATGGAATCTTGTTCTACTTATAGTTTACTTTCCTAAAGACATTTTGCCTTAACCATATTTGTCAAATTAGTGTCGTTTAGTTGTCTATTTTGTGACTTTTTTCACAATATTTATTTTGAATCAAATTTTTGATACAAAAAAAGCATCTGATTAATCAGATGCTTTCGATACTCTTAACTAAATAGAATATGTAACTTATTTGCTTATGCTAAAAAAACTGCACCATATACAAGTGCTCCTCCTATTACATATGCAGGATGAATTTTCCAACGTTCCAAAAATAACAAAGCAAGTGTACAAATAATCACTGTTTGTGTAATTCCAACTCCATTATATGAGTCACTAAAAAAATCAAAAGCCATAATTCCTAATAAAACGGCAATGACAGGCCTGACAACGATTGTCATTTTCTTCACTTTTGGCGAATTTTTGTATTTCATTAGTATACTTAGTAAAGCAATCATGAGGATTAAGGATGGAGCAATCGTTGCAAAAAGACCAACAAATGCACCAAACACGCCTCCCTCTGCATACCCAATATACCCTGCCATTTTTGTTGCAATTGGTCCGGGAAGAGCATTGCCAAGTGCAAGTACATTACTGAAATCCATCGAACTTAACCAACCATACTTATCAACAACTTCATTCTCAATCAGTGGAATTGAAGCAGGTCCACCGCCATACCCAAGAATTCCAGGTATAAAAAAAGCTAAGAAAATGTGCCAATAAATCATGATGCTTTCACCTTCTTTTTTTGCTCTTTTTCACTTCTTGAGAAGAAAGCAAACCCGATTAAGCAACCTATCAATATTGCAGGATGAACGTTTACACTATATAAAAGTATGAAACTAGCGACCAAGATTAGGCCCGTAGTTTTTAGACCAAGAGATTCTTTCGATTTTTTAATAAATTCCCATGTTAATGTCGCAAGCATAACACCTACTACTGGAACAACCGCATTTGACATTCCCTGCACCCAAGCAATGTTTTTAAAATGATTCAAAGTAGATAATAGTAGAAGTAATAGTATTACGGTCGGTAGTGTTGTTGCGATAATGGCATTCAGCATACCAAGTAAGCCACCAATCCTCCAGCCTACATATCCAGCAAGCTTAGTTGCTATCGGTCCAGGGAGAGCATTTCCAATTGCGAGTACATCTGAAAAATCATCTTTGTTAAGCCATTTGTACTTGTCAACGACCTCTTTATGGATTAGAGGAATGGACGAAGGACCTCCTCCGTACCCTAACATTCCCACTCTAAAAAAAGCTATAAAAAGTCTCCATTGTTTCATGATTGAATCATTCCTTTACCAAACGGCAATCGCTCCATCCGTTCGAGATTCTGTTCCTCCCATTAACACTCCTGTTTGTGGGTCACGCCAAATGATTTGGCCCCTTCCAAAACTACTACAATCAGTCGCAACTTGAATCTGATGGCCTTTTCGAGCAAGAGCTTGAACAATATGGTTAGGAAAATTTGGTTCAACTAATACTGCTTTCCCTTCCATCCATTGCCACCTAGGCGCATCTAATGTACTTTGCGGATTTAAAAGAAAATCTACTGTATTCATAACCACCTGAACATGTCCCTGAGGTTGCATATATCCTCCCATAACTCCGAATGGACCTATAGCTTCACCATTTTTCGTTAAAAACCCTGGTATAATTGTATGATAAGTTTTCTTCCCAGGCTTTAGTGAATTAGGATGTTCCGGATCTAAGGAAAAATCATGACCTCTATTTTGAAGTGCTATGCCTGTATCAGGTATAACAATACCGGATCCAAAACCCATATAATTACTTTGGATAAAGGAAATCATATTCCCCTCTCCATCAGCAGCTGCTAAGTAAACAGTACCGCCTTTAGGTGGAACGTAACTCTCAGGTTCAATTGCTTTTTCACCAATTAATTCTCTTCGTCGAACTGCATACTCCTCTGATAAAAGCTGATCTACATCCATTTCCATATATTCTGAATCAGTAATGAATGTTTTTCCATCCGTAAAGGCAAGTTTCATAGCTTCTATTTGTTTATGATATGTAATAACATCATCTTTTACTGGAAAATCAAATCCTCTTGCAATATTCAATGCCATTAATGCCACCATACCTTGACCGTTAGGAGGGATTTCCCATACATCGTATCCACGATAATTTGTCGAAATTGGTTTAACCCATTCAACTTTATAATCCTTTAAGTCTTCGTAACTTAGATAGCCATTATGTTCCTTCATAAAGGAAGCTATCTTCTCTGCCAATTCACCACGATAAAAGCTTTCAGCGTTTGAAGCCCCGATAGCACGCAGAGTTTCAGCATGTGCCTTTGACGACCATAAATCACCGACTCCTGGTACCTTTCCATCTGGAGCAAACGTCTTAAACCACTCAGCAAATTCTGGTGTTGTCAGTTGTTTTTTAAATTTTTCGTAAGCGATATTCCAAAACTTACCGAGAATAGGTGAAATTGGAAAACCTTCTTCAGCAAGTGTAATAGCCGGCTTTAGTACCTCCTCTAGTGGCAACCTACCGAATCGTTCTGATAAGGCTGCCCAAGCAGCTGGTACACCAGGTACTGTAACAGGAATAACACCATGAGTAGGCATCTTCTCAATCCCTCGATCACGGAGCTTTTCAATTGAAATGCCCTTCGGAGCAGGTCCACTCCCGTTTAACCCATGCAGTTCGCCATTTACCCATACTAATGCAAAGGCGTCTCCACCTATACCATTCGAGGTTGGTTCAACTACCGTTAGCGCTGCAGCAGTTGCAATCGCAGCATCGATAGCATTGCCCCCTTTTTTTAATATATCTAACCCAGCCTGAGCCGCTAATGGCTGGGATGTCGCCACCATTCCTTTTTTTCCGAATGTTGTATGGCGTTGTGCTGAATATGGATTGTATAAATGATCAAAATGCATTGATATCAACTCCTTCTGTGTTTACATGATGGCATGCTACAAAATGGTTTTCCTCAATTTCTTTCCATTCTGGCTTTAATTGTTTACAAAGATCCGTCGCTAGTGGACATCGGGTGCGGAATGTACAACCCGATGGAGGATTAGCTGGATTAGGAATCTCACCAGTCAATCGAATTTTTTCAGTTCTTTTTCCAACCTTAGGACGTGGAATTGAGGATAATAATGCTTTCGTATAGGGATGTAGAGGATTTTTATACAACTTGTCCGCTGGTGCTAATTCAACGGTATTACCCAAATACATTACCAAAACTCGATCACAAAAATATCTTACGACCCCCAAATCATGGGAGATAAATAAATAGGTTAATTGATATTTTGATTGCAATGACTTTAACAGTTTTAGTACTTGTGCTTGAACAGACACATCAAGTGCAGATACTGCTTCATCGCAAATGATTAACGATGGGTTAAGGGCAATTGCTCTTGCAATTCCAATACGTTGACGTTGTCCACCACTGAATTCATGTGGATATCTATCATAATGATCTGCATTTAATCCAACTTCCCGCAGCAGCTCAAGAACCTTCTCTTTACGCTCTTGTTTCGAAAGTTTTGTATGCATGACAAAAACTTCTTCTAATGCATTACCAATTCTCTGACGTGGATTTAAAGAAGCATATGGATCTTGGAATATCATTTGCATTTCTTTCTTAAATTCATTCCGATGTTTATTCGTTAAATGTTGTATTTCGTTGTTTTTAAACAATACTTTTCCTTCAGTAATGTCTTCGAGACCTAGAATTGTTTTTCCTAATGTAGATTTACCGCATCCAGATTCTCCAACCACTCCTAAGCTTTCACCTTCTAAAAGTGATAAACTAACCTCTTCTACTGCTTTTACATGACCTTGTACCTTTTTTAGTAATCCACCACGAATTGGATAATATTTTTTTACCTTTTTGAGCTCTAGTAGCGGTGATTTACTTTTAGTAAGTATCATTTTTATCCTCCTCACTCAACCAACATTTAACCGTATGACCATTCCCAAGTATAAATTCATTTGGTGTTTCAGCTTTACATCGTTCAGTAGCATGTAAACAGCGCGGATGAAAACGACAACCTGAAATATGTTCATTTAAGCTTGGTGTTGAACCAGGTATAGCCTCTAGTTCGAAGTCTGGATCATCAACATTCGGTACAGAATTTAATAACCCTCTTGTGTATGGGTGACTTGGATTATTAAAAATCTCTTCTACTGGACCTTCTTCAATTTTCTCACCTGCATACATGACCATTACTTTATCCGCAATTTCGGCAACAACTCCCATGTCATGCGTAACCATTACAACACCCATGCCGAGCTGATCTTTCAAATCTTGAATTAAATCTAATATTTGAGATTGAATCGTAACATCGAGTGCAGTCGTCGGTTCGTCTGCAATAAGTAACCCAGGGGTACATGCTAATGAAATAGCAATCATCACCCTTTGTCTCATTCCCCCACTTAACTCATGAGGATATTGGTTCATACGTTTTTCTGGGTATGGAATGCCAACCTGCTTCAATAATTCTATTCCTTGTTGATTTGCTTGTTGTTTTGAGAGTTTCTGATGGATCATAAGTGGTTCTCTTAATTGAAAGCCAATTGTAAGAACTGGATTTAATGCTGTCATTGGTTCTTGGAAAATCATCGAAATTTTATTCCCTCTTATTTTTCTTAATTCCTCACTATTCAGCTTTGTTAAATCAGTTCCTTCAAAATTAATTGAGCCACTTTTAATTGAACCATTTCTTGGTAACAGACCCATAATGGACAAAGAAGTGATACTTTTTCCACAACCTGATTCACCAACAATACATAGAGTTTCGCTTTTATTAACTGAAAAAGATATGTTTCGAACAGCTGGGATTTCACCATCAGCTGTTCGAAAAGTTGTTACTAAATTATTTACAGATAGAAGCTCAGTCGTCATGATATACCTACTCCCTATGTACGTTATATAAAGACCATTGACCGGTAGGGTCTATTTCGATTCCTTTAACAGATGTATCTACTGCAGATGTAACAACTCCCTGATTCATAACGATGACAGGAGCATCTTTTACTAATAATTCATTCGCTTCTTTTAGTTTTTCTTTTCGACCATTTGGATCAATTATTTGGCGAGATTCATTAACTAATTGATCAAACTGTGGATTGTTGTAAGAAATACGGTTCGATGTTCCAATATTGTCAGAATGGAAATTCGGGTATAATAATTCGCTTCCGTCAGCAGTACTATTTGCCCATCCTAAAAATGTTACATCGTACCGACCTTTCGTTGCTGCATCGAGGAAAGTTCCCCATTCCATCGTTTCAAGTTTCACTTTTAAGCCGATTTCAGTCATTTGTGATTGAGCAATTTCAGCCATTTTTAAATACATATCACGGTTTGGAACCAACATTTTCACTTCTTTTCCAGCAAATCCATTATCTTTAACAAGTGATTTAGCTTTTTCTAAATCAAACGAGTAGCCAGAATCTTCAGAAATTTCGTTATAACCAAAGACTTTTGGTCCGATTACGCTATTACCTTCAATACCTAATCCATTTAACTGGCCAATATATGCTTTACGATCTAAGCCATAAGCAACCGCTTGTCGGAATGCAAGATTGTTCATTGGTGCTTTTTTCATATTAAAACCTAAATAATAAACCGGAGTTCCTTCTGCTTTTGATACTTTTACATTTTTAATAGATTCTAAGCGCTTCACTTGTTCTGCTGGTAAAGCATCAATAAATTGCACCTTGCCAGTTTGTAGCATAGAGATTGCAGTTGATACCTCAGGTACGACCTTAAATGTAACTTTTTTTAGTTTTGGTGCGCCATTCCAATAATCTTTATTGGCTTCAAGGACAATTTGGTCACCAGGTGTCCAACTAACAAACTTGAATGGACCTGTACCAACTGGTTTTTTCATTAAATCACTATTTTTATCCGATTCTGGACTTACTATAGAAGAAGCAGTATGAGCAAGTGCCGCTAAAAGAGGACCATATGGATACTTTGTTTTAATTTCTACTTTGTAATCATCAATCACATTTACTGATTCAACTGGCTCTAATAATGATGCACGCGGAGCAGCGGTTTTTGGATCACGGAATTTATCAAACGTATACTTTACTGCTTCTGCATTAAAATCTGTGCCATCTTGAAATTTAATGCCTTTTTTTAATGAAATAATCCAAGTTTTATCATTAGGATTATCGTATGATTCTGCTAATAATGGTTCTATTTCCATTGTTTTAGGGTTTCGTTTAAATAAAGTTTCATAGACTTGATTAATGACATTTGCCGATACTGAATCATTCGTTAAGATCGGTGACAACCCTACAACATCTGATGTTGAAGCATATGTAAGTTCTTGCGTCACATTTTTTGAGTTACTTGAGTTACTCGTTTTACTAGAACACCCCGCAAGCAATAGCACTGTACTAATTACAATAAACATCCATTTCTTCATAAAATCGACTCCTTATTGGTTAATATTCATATTTGGATCCAAAGCATCTCTTAATCCATCGCCTAAGACATTAAAGGAAAATACAATAAGCATAATAGCTATACCGGGTACAATGGTCATATGTGGTGAGGTAAACATAAATGCTTGTCCTTGAGCAATCATTGACCCCCATTCCGGTGTCGGTGGTTGGGCACCGAGTCCCAGATAACTTAGTGAAGCTGTCGATAATATAGCTGTTGCCATCCTCATCGTGGCAAATACGATAATTGGTGCCATACAATTTGGAAGGATATGCTTTACCATAATTCGTAGATCACTCGCTCCTAAAGATCTCATTGCTTGTATGTACTCTTGTTTTTTTACTGACAATACAGAACCACGAACAATTCGTGCACATGATGGAATCGACCAAATACTAATCGCTACCGCTACATTCACTAAACTTGTTCCAAGTATAGCAATGATGAGCATTGCGAGTAGAATACCTGGAAAGGCAAACAATAAATCTACTAATCTCATAAGTAAGCCATCTAGTTTCGAATAATAGCCAGCTAGCAATCCAATTGTTATCCCACCAATTAGTCCGAGAATAACTGCACAAAATCCAACTTCAAGTGAAATCCGTGCCCCATATACAATTCGGCTCCACATATCACGACCATAATTATCAGTACCTAACCAATGTCCATCGGAAAACAAAGGAAGCTCAGTAAATGATAAATTTTGTTTAATAGGATTATGAAACGTAATAAAAGGAGCAAATACCGCCATTAAAATCTGCAAGATGATGATAATTAACCCAAATACGGCTAGTTTATTTTTTAATAACCGTTTCAGCGTTTGAAAGATAACTTTTTCCTTCTTTTTTATGGTTGCTTGTTTTGTACTAATGTTGTTGATAACTACTTCAGCAGACAAAATGATTCCTCCCTTCTAACCCATCAGTCGTAGCTAATTCTTGGATCAATAAATACGTATAGAATATCCACGATTAAATTCACGATTACAAACATGGATGCTACTAACAATACAGCTCCTTGAACCATCGGAAAATCTCTAGCTGCAATCGCATCAATCATCAATCTTCCAACTCCATTTATTGCAAATACTTGTTCAGTAATAATTGTTCCTCCGAGAAGAAAACCAAAGTTCAATCCAATTACCGTTATTACTGGTATCATTGAATTTTTTAACGCATGAAGCCAGACAATTGATTTTTCTTTAACACCTTTTGCTCTTGCCGTTCGAATGTAATCTGCTCGAATGACTTCCAGCATTGATGAACGGCTCATCCTAGCGATCATCGCAGCGGAGGCTGTCCCAAGTGCAATAGCAGGCAATATGATTTGCTTAAATCCTTCTATCGTCCAAATGGGCGAATCTAAACCTCCAACAGGTAATACTTGCAGATGAACTCCAAATATAAGAATGAGGATTGCACCCAACCAAAAATTTGGGATTGAAATACCTGCAAGAGCAATAACTGTACTCGAAACATCTAACCATGAGTTTTGCTTTAGTGCTGAAACAATTCCAGCTGTTACACCGATTACAACTGCTACAATCATGCTTGCAATCGCTAGACTGAAAGTGTTAGGAAATCGAAATGCAATTGCATCGGCAACTGATTGTTTCGTTTGATAGGAGTATCCTAAATTCCCATGAAAAACATCTGATATATAATGCCAATATTGAACTAAAAAAGGAGTATTTAACCCCAAATTTTCTCTAATAGCATTAAGATCAGCTTTAGTAGCTGTAGGTCCTCCAATAATTGCTGCTGGATCACCAGGTGCCAGGTGCATCGAAGCAAAAACTAAAAAAGAGATACCTAGTAATAATAAAAACAATTGAAACAACCTTCTTAAAATAAGTGCTACCATCTTTTCACCTACCCCGTTTGTAAATGAATTAACCAAATATACCTACAAATGTTAATTTATATAGTTATTTTTCTTAACAAATGTAAGTTTTTTTGATTATTTCCGATTATAACGTGTATCGACAAAACATTCCATACTTTTCTGAATGTTTTTAAAAATAAAAAAATAAATAAAAAAAAACGAGAGATATCATCCCTCGTTTAAACACATTATAATTTTAGGCCACTTCTACTTTTAAATCTGCGTAGTAAAATATGACTCTCCACTCTAGTAATTCCTTCTAGAGCATATAATTCATTATTTATAAATTTCTCTAAACTGACGAAGTCATCAACTAGCACGTGCATATGTAGTGTACTTGGACCTGTCATTTGATAGCAGCTCGCTACTACAGGATTATCTGCTAGCGCTTCAGCCACTACTACTAAATATGCCGGTTCACAATCTACTTCAAAGAAAGCAGATACACCTTTACCTACTTTCTCAGAATTTATGACAACTGAGAAACGCTCAATTACTCCATTGTTTATTAATTGATGCACACGTTCACGAATTGATACTCTTGATAGATTAAGCTCTTTTCCAATATCAGCGTAAGACATCCGACCATTAGCTGTAAGCATCTCAAGAATTCTTTTATCAATGGCACTTAACTTCATTCATTCACCACTTTTCTATCAAATGGATAAGTATTCTTAATATTATTATGTGTTATATAACATAACCAGTCAATAAGTAGTAATTGTGTTGACACTTTCTATTGAAACTAAGAACTTTATTATTCACTTTTAATCATAACGAATTAATTAAAAATAGGCTCTTTTCTCAAAGATTGAAAATAGCCTAAAAAAAGGATTGGACCCTATTCAACACGGGTTCAATCCTTTTTTGAAATTAAATCGATTCCTGATTTAGTCTTATAGTTTTTCTTCGCTTAATTGACTTTTTTTAGGTAATTTAACACGAATCATAAATGTAATGTTTGTTAATAGTATAAAGATTAATGCAAACCCACTTAAATAAAGTATTTGATCCCATACATATCCATTATTAATTGAATTTGATATCAATTCTCTAAATCCTTTTATAGCATAAGTCATAGGTAAGTAAGGATGGATATTTTGGAAAAATGTTGGTGTTAGTGAAATTGGGAACGTACCAGAAGTTCCTCCAATTTGTAATAACATCATAATAAAGGTTAAATATTGTCCAAGATTTCCTAATGTTACAGTTAAAAACTGTATTAACGAATAGAAAGTTAAACTTGAAATAATCGTAAACAAGTAGAAAAACCATACGTTTTTCACATCAAGACCCATTCCATAAATTAAGACGAGATCAGCTACAATTGCCTGGAATATCCCCATAAAAATTAACACGCTATATTTACTTAAAAACCAAGCAATACCTGAAGTTGGAATAGTAGAGTTTTTTCTCATTGGGTAAACTGAAGTGAACATTAATCCACCTGCAAAAAGTCCTATTGATAAAATATAGGGTGTTAATCCCACACCATATTCTTTCACGTTATTTAATTTATGCGCTACTAGTTTTGTAGGACTAGCAAAGAATTTATCGTTTGTATCAGTCGTTTTAACTTTGTTTACTTCCTCTCCACCGTCTTTTAAAGATTGATGAAGTTTAGTTGTACCTTTTGTTAAGTCGGTTGCACCTTTTAATAAATCTCCAGAGCCATTATATAGTTTATTAGTTCCATCTGATAACTGCTTTGATCCATTATCTAACTGATCTAGACCTTGAACTAATTGATCTCCACCAATATTTAATCTTCCCAAACCAGTTGAAAGTAAGGTACTTCCATCAGTTAACTGTTTCATTCCATTATACAAGTCATTAGTCCCTTGCGAAAGTTGTTCTGCACCATTAGAAGCTAACTGTAATTTACTATTAAATACGTTTAAATTTGCATTTAACTCCTTTTGACCAGCAAGTAAACTGTTTGAGCCTTCGTATAATTTATTTTGGGCTAAAACTATTTGATCAAATCCATTTTTTATTTGATCGCTACCTTTTGTTAATTGATCTAACCCTTTAGAAACTGCTTGTAATTCACTTATTTTCTTCTGTAATTCTTCATTACTTAGTGATCCAGAGTTATTTTGCAAGTCACTTAAAATTGATTTCAATTTATTATTTGTAGCAGAAAGATTATTATTTAAACCTATTTCATTTTTTTGTAGTAGCACTGATCCTTCATAAGATTGTTTAAGCCCATCATTTAATTGACTGCTGCCAGTTTCTAATTTTGATGATCCTTCTTCTATTTTCTTACTTCCGTCAACTAATTGTGCAAGTCCGCTATTTAAGTTACTTGAACCATCTTTTAGCGAACCAGATCCCTCTAAAAGTGAATTTAAACCTGTTGTTAATTTAGTTGCACCATCATTTGACTGTTTAATTCCATCTGATAACTGGAATGCTCCACTTTTCAACTTAGAGCTACCATTTTCAAATGTTAACATACTATCATTTAACTTTTTCAAATTTTTGTTTAATGTGTTAGTCCCATCTGTGATCTTTTCAGCGCCATCATTTATTTTATTTGCTCCATCACTGGCTTTTTGCATTCCATCTCCAATATCTTTAAAGTTATTGAAAACTGATTTTGCATATTGCTCTGTAATTTCTTTTGAAATTTTTGTATTTATTTCTTTTATTGCATTTGACCCAATTTGAGCCCCAACGTAATTTTTACCGGCATTCGTATAATAGTTTAATTTCATCTTTTGTGGTTTTTCATCAAGTAATGTAGAAGCATTTTTAGAAAAGTTAGTTGGAATTTCGATGACTAAATAATAATCCTCATCTTTTAAACCTTTCATAGCTTTCTTTTTGTTTGTTATTTTCCATTTAAACGAATGATTATCCTTCAAACCATCTACAAAATCTTTCCCTACATTTAGCTTTTTATCATTGAATTCTGTCCCTATATCATTATTTACAACTGCCACAGATAATTTCTCTGTTTTATTGTAAGGATTCCAATAAGCAGATAAGAAAATTAGTGAATAAAGCATTGGTACAAGACCGATCGTTATAATCGTAGCGATCATCATTGGTTTCTTTAATATATTTTTCCATTCCTGTTTTAACACTCTATCACTCCTATAAAAATTTCATTCAGACCCACTGACCAAATAAGTGTTTTGGTCAAAATAGACCAAGTAAATTGTCTAATACTACCTTCAACAATCGTCTTAAAAGGTAATATTAAACCATTTACCACAATTACATTTTGTTTTTATATAAAAGAAATTCACGAAGATTTCTACACTTGTTAAGTCTATTCAACAATTTTATTTCCTATTAACCCAAATAATACTAAATGTACAATTTTGTTCGTTGTTTCATCCGTAATATAACCTGGATCTTCATCTATTAAATTTTTTTGTAGATTAAGTATTGATAATATCGTCGTGATCATACTTAAACTTAATATAGGTATTTCAAGATGAAAATTTATTTCTTTTGCAAGCATTCTAGTTTCTATTTCTTCTTCAATTGGTGTTTTGCGATAAATTTGCTGAAAGAAAATTTCTGATAGCTCAGGATGACGTAACGTTTCACTAATTAAAATTTCAATTTGACTTCGATTTTTTTCAACCCACTTAATTCTCTGGTTTACATACAACTTAAGTAATTGTTCAATCGTATATTCACTGAAATTCTCATTCATTGAAACATCATGAATATCAGGCTTTACACAAGTAATCAAAACATCCAGCTTGCTTTTGAAATACTTATAAATAGTTGCTTCAGAAATCTGACTTTCTTTTGCAATCTGATTAATTGTCGTACCGTTATATCCATTTTTAGCAAAAAGGCATTTAGATTTTTCAAGTATTAGCTGTTTTGTTCTTTCTCCCTTATTCACCATAAACCTCCTAAAAGAATAAACAAATGAAAGTTTCGAAAATACAACATTAAAATATAGCAAATCTAGAATTTAGTTTTAGTTTTAACAAATATAAAAAAGTAAGTGTTTGTTCACTTTTCCAGTATAGTTAACCAAATATTACTTCGTCAACAAAAAGTAAGTGAACACTTACTTTTTTAATATAATTTTAATAAATACTACACTAATTGGATGTAATCTTAATCTCCGTTTAATTTTGCGAACTATTTCTACTAAAATTTTTGATTTTTACCAAAACAACCAAAATATTGGGTGACCGTTATGAACTCACACAAGTTGTTAAACAAAAAAGGCATAAACCGTCCTTTGGACAATCTATGCCTTAACTATTAAGTAAAAAATAAAAAAACCACCAACAGTATGTATTGGTGGAGACGGTGGGAGTCGAACCCACGTCCAGAAATATCGGCACTTAAGCTTCTACGAGTGTAGTCAACATATTAGTATTTCGCATACTAATCAGCCCATTGACAGGCTTCCTAGTAGCTAGTCTGGTTAATCTCTTCCATTCCCCTCAGACGGCGAGGTCCGGCGTAGCCCACTAATGAGTGAACCCCTCTAAGCTATGCACATGGGCGATACATAGGAGGAGCCTTCAGTGCAATTAAGCAGCTAAAGAGAAATTGTTGTTTTTGCCAGTTATTGGCTTTTGCGTTTTAACGAGGCCGACCCCTCGACTCGCAACCTAAGCTCGAACTACCCCTGTCGAATCCGTAACGTCCCCATATAAAGTGCACACCTAACATATTTCAGTTAAAGTGGCTATGAGTGACTTACGAAGCGGAAACAAAAGCTTCATAATCTATAAAATCTGCACTGTTGTGCTCATTTAAGTGGTGATTAACTTACAAACTTATTATAGCATATACACCATAAGATGCAATTAACAATTGTTTCTATTTAGCTAACAGATTGGTAATCCTTCAACAATTATCCATTTAATTTGATTACGACTTTTGACGATCTCGGAATGCACGCTCTACTTCACGTTTTGCTTCTTTCTTCTTTAAATCATCACGTTTATCAAACTGTTTCTTACCTTTTCCAAGTCCAAGTAACAATTTGGCATAACCATTTTTCAAATAAATTTTCAAAGGAACTAATGTGTAACCTGTTTCTTTTGTATAACCGATTAACTTTACGATTTCTTTATTATGCAATAATAATTTCCTCGTACGTAATGGTTCATGATTGTATCGATTACCTTGTTCATACGGACTAATATGCATATTGTGAAGCCATACTTCGCCACCTTGAACTCGGGCAAACGAATCCTTTAAGTTAGCTTTTCCCGCACGTAATGATTTTATTTCTGTACCTTGTAATACGAGACCAGCTTCGTATGTTTCTTCAATGAAATAATCATGATATGCTTTTTTATTTTGAGCAATAACTTTCCCTTCACCTTTTGGCATTTCTCTTACACCTCGCTATTGTTACTTATTTTACCATAAATCATAATCGTATACTATGTACCTACGATCCAATAAAGAAAACTCGTCGACTGACGGGTCTTTTAGGAGAAGACAGAGAAGTAGTTGCACTTATACTTAGTTCTTAGAATTGGATAACCTCACCGTTTGCCTTCCTAATTGACAACTTAAATTTTCTTAACGTATGAAATAAACAGTGAACAATTACATTGCTCACTGTTTTACTCTTATCTATTTCTTTTTATTACCTTTTGCTACTTTATCATAGAAAGGTTTTCTCTTTTTACTCTTGCTTTTTGTTGGACTAAATCGGTCATCTCGTTTATTACGTGTTTGACCGCTACGTCCTCCACCTTCTTTTTCTCCATTTGAAGATGAACTATCGCTTCTGCGACCACGAGATCTTCCACCTCGAGCACTGTCAGTATTTCTATCTGATGAATTTCTTCCACGTCCTCGGCCTCTTCCACCAGGACCTCCATCATTTAGATTCACAGGTCCTCTTCCGCCGTTTCGACGAGGCTTATTGGACTTCATTCCAACAATTTCGAAATCTATTGCTCGCTCTTCCTTATTTACATTGGCTACTCGAACGGCTACTTCATCACCAATTCTAAAGATCTTTCCAGTTCTCTCGCCAATCATCGCATAAGAGCGCTCATCGTAATTATAGTAATCATCAGATAAATCAGCTACGCGTACAAGTCCTTCGATTGTATTTGGCAATTCAATGAACATTCCAAAATTCGTTACAGAACTAATAATCCCCTCATACTCTTCACCAATTTTATCAAGCATGTACTCTGCTTTTTTCAGATCATCTGTTTCTCTCTCTGCTTCAACAGAACGACGCTCCATATTAGAAGCATGTTCAGCTATTGCTGGTAGTTTATCATCCCATTCACGCTTTGTATCAGCATCCATTTTACGATTTATTAAGTAAGTACGTATTAATCGATGTACGATTAAATCTGGATAACGTCGTATTGGAGATGTAAAATGTGTATAAAATTCAGCTGCCAATCCAAAATGGCCAAGATTATCCGCTTCATATTTCGCTTGTTTCATTGAACGTAGCATTATTGTGGAGATAACTGTTTCCTCAGGCTTACCATTCACCATTTCAAGAACTTGTTGCAATGCTCTTGGATGAATTTCGTTTGCTGCGCCTTTCACTGTATATCCAAAAGTTGCAATAAATTCGAAAAAGCGTTGCAGCTTTTCTTCTTTTGGATCTTCATGTACACGATAAATAAACGGTACGTTCAACCAGTGGAAATGTTCAGCAACTGTTTCATTCGCAACAAGCATAAATTCTTCGATTAATTTTTCAGCTGTAGAACGTTCCCGTAATACGATATCATTTGGATGACCATCTTCATCCACAAGTACCTTTGCCTCTTTAAAGTCAAAATCTATCGCTCCACGAGTCATACGTCTATTACGTAATACTTTAGCTAATTGAGCCATTTCCTCGAACATTGGAATTAGAGGTTCATAACGTTCCCTTAACTCAACATCCTCATCATCTAAGATTTTATTTACATCACTATATGTCATTCGTTCGGTCGTTTTAATGATACTCTCAAAAATCTCATGTTTTACGACTTCACCTTTTTGATTGATTTCCATTTCACATGAAAGTGTAAAACGATTTACTTGAGGATTTAATGAACAAATACCATTCGACAAACGATGAGGTATCATTGGGATTACACGATCGACTAAATAAATACTCGTCCCACGATCATAAGCCTCTTGATCAATTGGAGAATTATCAGTCACATAGTATGATACGTCAGCAATATGTACACCTAGTTTATAATTTCCGTTATCTAGTTTCGTAACTGTTACTGCATCATCTAAATCTTTTGCATCCGCTCCGTCAATTGTTACGATTTGCTCGCTTCTTAGGTCTCGACGAGTTCCAATATCCGCTTCATCAATTTCTTCAGGTACAGCATTTGCTTGATCCATCGCATCTTTAGGAAACTCTTGCGGTAGTCCAAACTTATGAATTACTGAAAGGATATCTACACCCGGATCATTCTTATGTCCTAGAATTTGAACGATTATACCTTCAGCATTTTTTCCGTTTTCAGGAAACTGAGTAAGTTCAACAACTACTTTATGGCCTTCAACAGCACCTTGAGAATTACTTCTCGTTACAAATATATCGCTGCCAAATCGTTTATCATCAGGTACCACAAATCCAAAATTCTTCTGTGCTTGATAAGTTCCAACCATCTTAGTTTGACCACGCTCAAGTATCTTGACGATTGTACCTTCACGACGAGCATCACTTTTCTCTTTCGTAATTCGCGCTAAAACAATATCACCATGAAGTGCTCCATTTAAATCGGACGGTGAAATAAATACGTCCTCAGCACCTGCTTCCTCAGGTATCACAAATGCGAATCCTCGGGCATGGCCTGTTAATTTACCTCTTACCAAATTTGATTGCTCAGGTAAGCTATATTTATTATTACGAGACCGTACAATGAATCCCTCATCTTCTAATGTAACTAAGGCCTTTACTACTTCACGAAAATCAACAGCATCAGTTAATTGTAAGACCTCTTCGATTCCCTGGATATTTAAAGGTTTATATTCTTCATTTTTCATTAAAGCTAATAACTTATCTTTCCATTCCTGAAATTCTTGCATCCTTTTCCCTCCTTTTTCTAACCAATCAGTTAAAGGGTCTTTTATATAAAGTTTGTCCAGATTAACACAATCTTACCATTCTAATTCTTCAAGAAACGATAGAATGTCTTCATGTAACAAATCTCTTTCTTTACCTAATGTGATCACGTGTGTTGAATTTTCATACCATTTCAATTTTTTCTGATCTGATTGAACTTCATTAAAAATAATATTCGCACTATCTGTGTTAATCATCTCGTCAACTCTTGATTGTACAACAAAAGTAGGTGCATATACCGTGTCTACATTTTCACGAACCTCTTTTATTAATGCTTGAAGCTCTTTTAATGTATTCATCGGTGCTTTTTTAAACTCTTCCATTTCTATTTCAATTTGTTCTTCAGATTTACCTTCACGTTTTTTAAACTCTCTAGTGTAAGCAAGAACTCCCTCATACATTATTTCTTCGCTTTTTATGTACATAGGAGAACACATCGTTACAATTCCATTTAAAGGTACCGTATAACCAAGCTTTAACGCGAAAACTCCTCCTAATGAAAGACCTACTGCAGCAATTTTTTGATGCCCTCTATCCTTCAAAAATTGATATGCGTCAGTTACATCTTGCCACCAATCCTTAGGCCCAGTATGAACTAATTCTTCTGGTGGAACTCCATGCCCTTTATAATGTGGTGCATGACATGTATAACCTTGTTTTTCTAAAAAACGACCTAACATTCGAACATCAGCTGAATGACCTGTAAATCCGTGTAACAATAATACTGCACGCTCTCCGCCTTCAAATATAAAAGGCTTTGGCATTGATACTTTCATATATACTCACTCCAACACTTTTCTATCCTATATTCTTAACATTCCTTCGTTTTATCTCTTTTATTTGCTAAAAAATTATATGTAAACTGAACTCGCACGTTAATTTTTCCCACTTTAAGGTTAAATAAACAAACGTTTATAACATAACTAATCATTACAATTCAAAAAATAAAAGCTTACGTAAAGAAGTGTTCTTTTATTTTACCTTTCATTTGAAAGATTTACCAATAAAGAGATTTTTTTTTATAGCTGGTTATGATTTAATTAAAGGTAGGGTATTAATAATGTTTGTATATTAAATAGTATGAAGGAGGATTTATATGTTTATTAGTGTTGAAGAGTTTATTACAGAATGGACACAAGAAGCAGATCGTACGTTAAAATTGCTAAATGTAATGACCGATGATTCTCTAGAACAATCAATAGGGGATGACCTAAAATCATTAGGGGAATTAGCATGGCATGTTACAACATCTATTAAAGGTATCATCTCTGAATCTGGTTTGCAATTCGATGCCCCAGCTTTTCAAGATGAAGTGCCAGGTACAGCAAAAGAAATAGCTGAAAAATATTCTGAAGTAAGCAATGCGATGATTGAAGCAGCAAAATCAAATTGGAATGACGAAGGTTTAAAAGAAATGATCAACGCTTTTGGTTTTGAAATGCCTCTATTTGCTTTACTTCGAATGGCAATTCAGCATCAGACACATCACAGAGGTCAAATGACTGTACTAATGAGACATGCTGGTTTAGTAATCCCAGGTATGTATGGTCCAAGCAAAGAAGAATGGGAACAACTTAAGAAATAAAACTGAAGACAACCTTATTATCAGGTTGTCTTCTCTATTTTCAATTTTAACAGAGAGACATGAAATGATAACATCAAATAAAAAAGCCACCTCGAGTTAAGGTAGCTAGTTTATTACAGTTTAAAATAAGTTACAGCAATTGTTAAAATGAAGAATAAAATTGCTACAACAACTGTTATACGTTGTAAAACTAATTCAAATCCACGTGCTTTTTGTTTGCCGAAAAGTTGCTCAGCACCACCAGAAATCGCACCTAGTCCATTACTTTTACTTGATTGAAGTAAAACAAGAACAATCATAAGTACTGACACGATAATTAGAACAATAGATAAAAACGTATGCATTTCTTCACCTCCACAGTAAACACTGTTACTTATCATTTTACTATGAAGAACAATTTACTTCAAGATGAGTAAGTAGCTTATTAATTATTTAATATATGCAGATCTATCCAATTTTTCACATCGTGATGGACTTCCTCTTTATTTATTTCATGAAGCATCTCGTGGCGCCCCTCATCATATAGTTTCATTATAACATCGGTACATCCTATATTTTTATAAGCTTCATAAACTTTTTTAACACCGTCACCATTTTGTCCGACTGGATCTTTACTTCCAGAGAATATGTAGATTGGAAGTGTGTTGGGAGTTCTTTTCAACTCATCTTTTCGATGAATAATACCGATTCCTTTTAGTAATTCACGGTAAAAACTTGATGAACAAATGAAACCACAGAATGGATCTTTAATATATCGATCAATTTCTGCTTCATCCCTTGTTAACCAATCATATTTTGTTCTTGGAAATTTAAAATGATTATTAAAGTTTCCAAAAGTTAAAAAGTCTAATAATTTACTCCTTTTATTTTCCCCAATAATTAATGACTCTGTTCCTGATAGAAAGACGCCTAACGTCCTTAAAATGCCTGGATCAAACCCAGTACCTGATATGATTAATCCATCGTACAATGCACCATCCAATTGAACAACACGTCTACTCAAATAAGAACCCATGCTATGCCCGAACAAGATAAGAGGTAAATTAAAATCATTTTTTATCATTTTACTAATATAAATGATATCCTTTGCAATATCTTCCCATTTTATTTGATTACCAAAGTAACCTAAGTCATCTTCGTTTTTTGCTGTTTTTCCATGACCTCTTTGATCATGAATAAAAACAGCAAACTGATTTTGAACTAAAAATTCTATAAATTTCTCATATGCTCCCCCATGCTCTGCCATTCCATGAACAATTTGAACGACGGCTATTGGTTCATTTGGGATATATTTTCTCAAGTATATTTTCGTTCTGTCTTCAGCCGAAATTAACCCTTCCCAGTTATTCATTTTTATTCCCCTTCATTTCATAAGTCATTAAATAAAATAAGTAAAAAGACGCCTTATTAGATTATTTCTATTTGTATGTGTTTGATTAAAAGTTCATCACCTATTAACCAATCTTGGATAATAAAATTAAAAATTCATCTTATAAATGGTTGTAAATACATTTTAATAGTATACCAAATATTACCTTTAAACTATTCGAGAAATTTGATCATTCTCCTCCTCATATCAATTCCACTTCTTCCAATTTTCATAAGACCACCAATCCAGTACCAGCAATCAATAAAATTGTTATCCAACTATAAACATTTATAACTGTGATGTAATTAACCTTATCTTATTAGACTTTGATTAGAATTCGTAAGTCATGAATTTTTTCCTACAAGTTTATATATGTATTTAATGAGGTGTTGTATATGAAGAGAAATATTCAAACAATACTGAGTATTAGTTTTACATTATTAATGATTATTTTATTTTTCGTGTTCTATTTAAATGGTGATCATTATCGATATCAAATTGCAATTGCTGGAGTTATTTGTGGACTTATTCCGCTCATCTTAGACAAAGTCTTTAAGCTTCATTTTACGCCCCCCTTTATTCTTGCGTACTTTGCGTTTTTAATTGCCTCGCTGTGTTTAGGGGCGTTGCTAAAGTTTTATTCATTGGGCTGGTGGGATATATTGCTACACTTTTTAAGTGGTTCTTTGACTTCATTTCTAGCAATTGATTTAATGGGTAAGCTTTCAACAGATAAATCGAGAAGTGAAATGTCTGCTTGGTTTATATTCCTATTCGTCCTAGCTTTCGGCGTGTTTGGAGGGGTTCTTTGGGAGATTTATGAATTTAGTGCAGACCAATTCCTTGGAACGTCCACTCAAGGTGGAGGTAACTTTGATACAATGACTGACTTAATAGCAGATACAACTGGCGCATTAATCATAGCTTATTGGATTGCAAGAAGATCAAAAATAAAATGATTCTGGAAGCGACTCGTTCTACCAATGTACGCAAAAAAAGAGAAGGTAATCTACCTTCTCTTTCGTTTACGATTTTGCTTCAACAACTACTTGTTTCATTATTTTGAACATCGGAATCATAATGATTATTCCGATGACGAATAGTAAAGCTGAAACTTGATAAATAGAGAATAAAGAGAATTGCTCTTTTAGAATTCCCGACAAGCTCATCGTAATTACCATAGAACCCATAAATAAAGGTGTTAATATTCCGTTTACCCTTCCAACAAAATTTTCATCCGTGTTTTTCAAAATAATTGTATTTATACCAATATGCAGTGCCGGCATAAATAAACCCATAAAGAATTCAGAGCATAAAGTTAGCCAGAAGGACTCGGACCAACCCATCACAAAAATACCGATTGCAGTAACACCCATACCCAGCATTAATAAAATATGCGGTGCAACTTTATTAGAAATTACCATAATAACGCCACCACCAATAATCATAGCCGCTCCATTTGCTGCAAATAACCATTGTAGATAATCTTTCTCCAAACCTAATCTTTCAGTTACTAGAAATATAGCTAAAGGATGAATAAAACCAAGGCCTAATCCAGCAGCTGTAAATACTCCACCTAATGTAACAAGAATTTTACGCGACCAAACATATTTAAAGCCTAACTTCATTTCTTCCCACAAAGAAGTCGTTTTCTCAGCTTTTTCTTCAATTTGATCTTTTGGTAGTTTCGTTAATACAACAGCAGATAGTAGAAAAGCAATGCCTACTATACTCATTGAAATATAAATACCTGCTTGTTGAAAAACAAATGTACCTAAAACCGGACCTAAAATCATAAAGATCGCCATCATTGTTTGGAATATGGACATACCAGCTTGCATTTGTTCTCCTGGTACATGAACCTTAAATAACTTCATACTAGAAGGCTGTGAAAACTGCGACAAAATCGCAGAGACCAATGTTGCAAAAAACACTACTTTCCAAGTTCCATACAATAGTGCCAGCAATATTACAAAAATTGATGCAGCGCTTAATAGATCACACCAAATCATTGTACGCTTTGGTCGCCAACGATCTGCAAAAGTTCCTCCGATAAATGAAAAAATAAATATTGGTGCAAATTCAGCAACAGAAATAAGCGATATAGCCGTTGCATCTCCATTCGTTTTATCCATAACAAATAATAAAATTGCAAAATTACGAATCCATATACCAACTTGGATAAACAAACCTGCTGAAAGAATCGTCTGTATAAAACGATTTTTTAACAAAGAAGCCATTGAAGGATTTGAAATAGTATTAGTCATTTTTTAACCTCTCTAATCTTATTTTCTTTGGTTCAAAACAACATATGTAATAATTCACAGTTTATTCCTAAAATAAGAACTAACGTTCCTAAGAACATACATTCTTATTTTAACATCAAGTTAGATTAAACATCAATGCTTTTTATAAATTTTACTTTTTACTCGTAAACTGTAATCAGAATATCAAATAAAAAAACCTCATGTTTTAACGTGAGAAGGATACACATAAACAAGAGGTTTTTGTTAATTGCCTGTATGACTGTTCAAGTAATTGTTTTACCTAATCCAACAATCTGCAATTGACCTGATTGACTCAATTTAAATACAAAAAAAAAGAGAAGGTGACGATCCTTCTCTTTTTAAATGTCTATAATGGATTATTTTTTGTTTTGTTACTGCACATAGTTTTGATTTTATTATTTTCTTAAGTTATAGAAACTTGATAAACCTTGGTATACTGCGCATTCGCCTAACTCATCTTCAATACGTAATAATTGGTTGTATTTAGCGATACGGTCTGTACGAGAAGCAGAACCAGTTTTGATTTGACCAGCATTTGTAGCAACTGCAATATCAGCAATTGTGCTATCTTCCGTTTCACCTGAACGGTGAGAAACAACTGCAGTGTAACCAGCACGTTTAGCCATTTCGATTGCATCAAAAGTTTCAGTTAATGTACCAATTTGGTTAACTTTGATAAGGATTGAGTTTGAGATACCTTTCTCGATACCTTCAGATAATTTCTTAGTATTTGTTACGAATAAATCGTCACCTACTAATTGAACTCGTTTACCTAAACGATCAGTTAATAATTTGTGGCCATCCCAGTCATTTTCATCTAAACCGTCTTCGATTGAAAGAATTGGGAAATCATTGCAAAGTCCCTCATAGAAATCAACCATTTCTGCGGAAGATACGCCAGTGCGTCCTTCGCCTGCAAGATCATATTTACCAGTTTCTTTATTGTAGAACTCAGAAGAAGCTACATCCATTCCTAAAAATACTTCTTCACCAGCTTTGTAACCAGCTTTTTCAATAGCTTCCATGATTACTTCTAAAGCTTCACGGTTTGAACCAAGATTTGGAGCGAATCCACCTTCATCACCTACTGCAGTGTTTAAGCCTTTACCATGTAAAACTGCTTTTAAGTTATGGAAGATTTCAGTACCCATACGGATTGCTTCTTTAAAGCTGCTAGCTCCAACAGGTAAGATCATGAACTCTTGGAAGTCAACGTTGTTATCAGCATGAGAACCACCATTGATGATGTTCATCATTGGAACTGGTAATTGTTTAGCGTTAAATCCACCAAGATATTGGTATAATGGTAAACCTAATTCATCAGCTGCTGCACGCGCTACTGCCATAGATACACCAAGGATTGCGTTAGCACCTAATTTACCTTTATTTTCAGTTCCATCAAGCTCGATCATACGACGGTCGATTGCAACCTGTTCTGTTACTTCGTATCCAACGATTTCTTCAGCTAAAATATCATTTACGTTAGAAACTGCTTTCTCAACACCTTTACCAAGGTAACGAGATTTGTCTCCATCACGTAATTCAACTGCTTCATATTCACCAGTTGAAGCACCACTTGGAACTAACGCACGACCAAAGCCGCCGTCTTCAGTGTAAACTTCTACTTCTACTGTAGGGTTACCACGAGAATCTAATACTTCGCGAGCATAAACATCAATAATCATTGACATAATAAAATCTCTCCTTTATTTGCGATATACGCTTAGTTTAAAACTTTATATATATTAACTGATCACTTATTTAATAAGTGATTTACCAGTCATTTCATTTGGCTGTTTTACTTTTAATAAATCAAGAACTGTTGGAGCTAAATCTCCTAAGATTCCATCCTCACGTAAAGAAACTCCTTCTTCCGTAACAATTACAGGAACAGGGTTTGTAGTATGAGCAGTCATTGGCTGACCTTCTGGTGTAATTTCTTCATCAGCATTACCGTGGTCAGCTGTAATAATCGCTTTTCCACCTTTTGCAATAATCGCATCTACTACTTCACCTAAACACTCATCTACAGCTTCAATCGCTTTAATTGTTGGTTCTAGTTTACCCGAATGTCCAACCATGTCCGGGTTTGCAAAGTTTAAGATAATTACATCGTGTTTATCAGCAGCAATTTCTTTAAGCAATGCATCTTTCACTTCGTACGCACTCATCTCTGGTTTTAAATCGTAAGTTGCAACTTTAGGTGAATTAATTAAGATGCGTTCTTCACCTGGGAATTGTGCTTCACGACCTCCACTAAAGAAAAACGTTACGTGTGGATATTTTTCAGTTTCAGCAATTCGCAATTGATTTAAATTATTTTGAGCAAGAACCTCACCTAAGGTGTTATCTAGGTTTGTTGGTTTAAATGCTACATAACCTTGAACAGTCTCACTAAAATGTGTTAAACAAACAAAGTGAACATTTTTTGGGAATTCATTCCCACGATCGAAATCACGGAAATCTTCATTTGTAAATACATTCGAGATTTGAATAGCACGATCAGGTCGGAAGTTATAGAAGATTATAGAATCTTCATCTTCAACTGTTGCAACAGGTTTACCATCTTCTTTTAGAATGACAGAAGGTAATACGAACTCATCGTGGATACCATTCGAATATGAATCCTCAATTAATTCATACGGATTAGTGTAAGTTGGTCCTTCTCCGTAAACCATTGCTAGATAGCATTTTTCTACTCGGTCCCAACGTTTATCTCGGTCCATAGAATAATAGCGGCCAGAAATGGTAGCAAACTCTCCTACACCAAGTTCTTTAAACTTATCTTCCGTTAAATCAATATATTTTTTAGCAGTAGTTGGACCAACATCTCTTCCATCCAGGAATGCATGAACATAAACTTTTTTCATACCTTCTTCAGCTGCTAGTTTTAACAAAGCAAACATGTGATTAATGTGACTATGAATACCACCATCGGATAGTAATCCAAAAATATGTAATGCTTTATCTTTTTCTTTTGCAGTCTTTATTGCATCAATGAACGTATCATTTTTTTCAAATTCACCTTCACGTATTGCCTTGTTCACTCTCGTTAAACTTTGATAAACAATACGACCAGCTCCAATGTTTAAATGGCCAACTTCTGAATTACCCATTTGCCCTTCAGGTAGTCCTACTGCCTCGCCAGATGCTGTTAATTGAGCGTGTGGGTATTTATTCCAATATCTATCATAATTTGGTTTGTTAGCTTGTGCAACAGCATTTCCAAATGTTTCATCACGCAAACCAAATCCATCAAGAATAATTAAAGCTACTGGTTTTTTACTCATTACTTAACAGCCTCCAATAAAGCTAAGAAAGAAGCTGGTTCTAGACTAGCACCACCAACCAACGCACCATCAATATCAGGTTGTGCCATATATTCTTTAATATTTTCAGGTTTTACACTTCCACCATATTGAACTCTTACAGCTTCTGCAGCTTCTTTATTATAAAGACCCGCTACTACATCACGAACAAACTTACAAGAATCTTGAGCGTCTTGTTCAGTTGCAGATTTTCCTGTTCCAATTGCCCATATTGGTTCATAAGCAATAACTAAATTCTTTACTTGCTCTTCAGTTAAATCTGCTAGACCAGCAGTTAATTGAGTACGAATTACTTCCTCAAATTTTCCACCTTCACGTTCTTCTAGCGTTTCACCACAGCAAAGAATTGGTGTAATACCATGTTCAAATGATTTTTTTGTCTTACTATTAATAAACTCATCTGTTTCACCATAGTATTCACGGCGTTCAGAGTGTCCAATAATAGCATAAGTTACATTAAGATCTTTAAGTGCTACTGGGCTAATTTCTCCAGTGTATGCACCGCTGTCTTTGTCACTTACATTTTGAGAACCAATTTTTAAGTCAGTACCTTTTGCTGCATCCACCATCGGAGCAAGAAATAATGCAGATGCACAAACAGCTGAATCTACTTTATCTGATGTTGGAATATTATTTTTTACTTCTTCAACGAATGTAATTGCTTCGCTAAGCGTTTTATTCATCTTCCAGTTACCTGCAATAATCGGTTTACGCATGGGAAAACACCATCCTTACTATTTGTAAGACCATATATCCTACTAATTATTCAACTTTTTTTCATTCAATCTGTTAATCTTATTTATCGTTTAAAAGTGCAACTCCAGGAAGTTCTTTACCTTCCATAAATTCTAACGAAGCACCACCACCAGTTGAAATATGGCTCATTTTTTCAGCTAAGCCAAATTTTTCAGCAGCTGCAGCAGAATCACCGCCACCAATAATTGAGTAAGCATCAGAATCTGCTAATGCTTGCGCTACACCTTTTGTACCTTGTGCAAATTTATCAATTTCAAATACGCCCATAGGTCCGTTCCAAATAACTAATTTAGAATTTTTAATAACATCTGCATATAGTGCTGTTGTTTTTGGACCAATATCAAGTGCTTCCCAATCAGCTGGAATTTTATCAATATCTACTACTTGCGTATTAGCATCTTCACCAAATTTATCAGCGATGATTCCATCGATTGGCATATAGAATTTAACACCTTTTGCTTCTGCTTTTTGCATAAATTCATTTGCTAAGTCGATTTTATCTTCTTCTAGAAGTGATTTACCGATTTCATACCCTTTTGCTTTCAAGAATGTATAAGCAAGGCCACCACCGATAATTAAGTTATCTACTTTTTCAATTAAGTTTTCGATAACACCGATTTTATCACGTACTTTTGCTCCGCCAATAATAGCTGTAAAAGGACGCTCTGGATTAGAAAGTGCTTTACCTAATACACTGATCTCTTTTTCCATTAAGAAACCAGCTACTGCAGGAATATACTTAGCGATACCAGCAGTTGTTGCATGAGCACGATGAGCAGCTCCAAAAGCATCATTTACATATACGTCAGCTAAAGCAGCAAATTCTTTTGATAAAGCTTCATCATTTTTCTCTTCGCCAGGATAAAAACGAACATTTTCTAATAATAAAACATCGCCTTGATTCATTTTGCTAATCTCTTCTTGAACTTTAGGGCCGTATGCTTCATCAGTTTTACGAACATCTTTTCCTAATCTTTCACTTAAACGTTTTGCAACAGCATTTAAACGCAGTTCTTCATTAACTTGTCCTTTTGGACGACCTAAATGAGATGCTAAAATAACTTTTGCTCCGTTTTCTACTAAGTATTGAATTGTAGGAAGTGCAGCACGAATACGAGTTTCATCTGTTACTTCACCATTTGCCATTGGTACGTTAAAATCTACACGGCAAAATACGCGTTTACCCTTTACATCAATGTCACGTAAAGACTTTTTGTTCATAGTAAATGCCTCCAGTATGTATTATATTCAGCCAAGTATCAGCTACTATTCCTTAAGATGATGCGCAATTTCTCTTAAAGGAGTAGTAAAACAAACTATTTTTGTCTTTGTCTTTTGCTTATTTGGACTGACTAAGCCTATTCCATTTCCGATTCTTTTACGAATTCGCCTTCTATTCTGTGATATTGTCACCGCAATTTTAACAGATTATGTATATTAATTGGAATTTATTTCTTAGAGTATTTTAAATTTTGTTGGATTTAAATGCGGAAATTTAATTTCAAATAAAAGAGGGGAGGAAAATCCCTCACCCTCGTATTAATTTTTCTAATGAAATTATAGGCCTTTAGAAGCGATGTAGTCTACTAAGTCAACCACGCGACTTGAGAAACCAAATTCGTTGTCATACCAAGAAAGTACCTTAACCATGTTACCTTCCATAGTCATTGTAGATAGTGCATCAATCGTTGAAGAGTTAGAGCATCCGTTATAGTCGATTGATACTAATGGCTCTTCTGAGTATCCTAAAATACCTTTTAATTCGCCTTCAGCAGCAGCTTTGAAAGCAGCATTTACTTCTTCAGCAGTAACTTCAGCATTTAATTCTACAACTAGATCAACTAAAGATACATTTGCAGTTGGAACACGTACCGCTCCACCGTTTAATTTACCTTTTAATTGAGGTAAAACTAATGACACAGCCTTAGCAGCACCAGTAGTTGTTGGGATCATGCTCATTGCTGCAGCACGTGCACGACGTAAATCTTTGTGTGGTAAGTCTAAGATTTGTTGGTCATTAGTGTATGAGTGAATTGTTGTCATCATACCACGTTTGATACCGAATTTTTCGTCTAATACTTTTGCAAATGGAGCTAAACAGTTAGTTGTACAAGACGCATTAGAAATTACATTGTGGCTAGCTGCATCGTACTTATCTTCGTTAACACCCATAACGATTGTAATATCTTCGTTAGAAGCTGGTGCAGAGATAATAACTTTTTTAACTGATCCACCTAAATGTTTTTCAGCATCTTTTTTGTCAGTGAAACGACCAGTAGATTCAACTACTACTTCAACGCCATAGTCGCTCCAAGGCAGAGCTGCTGGGTCACGCTCAGCAATAACTTTGATCTCATTACCGTTAACTACGATTGAGTCACCATTTACTGTTACATCAGCATTTATTCCACCGTGAACTGAATCATATTTTAATAAGTGTGCTAACGTTTTAGCATCTGTTAAATCGTTAATTGCTACAACCTCTACGTTAGGGTTGTTTAAAGCTACACGGAAAACCATACGTCCGATACGTCCAAATCCATTTATACCAATTTTAGTTGCCATTATAATTTCCTCCTTTTAGTAGGTAGAAGCTATTTTTTATATAGTTAAAGGGTACTTCCTTTAATTAACTCTTTTGCTGCGCCTTCATCTGTGACGAGAATGTTTACATGACCTTTCTTTAAGAAAGAAGCTATTGCTTTTGCCTTAGAAGAGCCTCCTGCGACTGCCAATACATATGGAATCTCTTTTAATTCATTAAGTTGTAATCCAATTGTTCTAACCCTGTATACAACTTCACCATTTTCATTAAAGTAATATCCAAATGCTTCTCCAACAGCCTTTGATTCAATTAAGGTCTCTAGTTGTTCTGAAGAAGACTGTCTTCGTTTGGCCATTGTAAATGCATCACCAATACCATGAATAACAATTGAAGAAGAACGGATTAAATTTAATACCTCTTTGACTTTCGGTTCTTCCATCATTGTGAGGTAAGCTTCCTCACTTAATTCATCTGGTAAATGTAATAAACGATAATTACCTTTTGCCATCTCGGCCATATTTGCACAAATTGTATTCGCTTGATTTCTTACTTCTTCTCCTAATCCACCTCTTGCTGGGACGAATAAGGGATTCAGTTCTTTTGAGTCGGCATTCATCATTTCAGCTACTGCGGCTAATGTCGAACCTCCAGTAACAGCAATAATATTATTTGTTTCTAACCTTTGGTTTATACAGCCAACAGTTGCACGCCCCATCTCTTTTTTAACCCAAGCTAATTCATCACTATCGCCTGAAACTACAGTTACTTCCTTAAGATTAAACATTTCCTTAAGACGATCTTCAATGTTTTTCAGACCAAATAGTTCACGCATCGGCTGTTCTAAATCGAGAAGAAGACTCAGACCTTCATCTGTTAATGTCATTCCTGAGGAAGCAACATTAATCAATCGTTGCTCTTTTAAAAGGGCAACTTCTGATCTAAGAACTCTTTCAGTTATTCCTACACTAGCAGACAAATTCCTACGACCTATAGGTTGCATAATTCGAATGAACTGTAGAATCAAAAATCTTTTTTGAATAACCGGAATTAGATCAGGTAACAATTTGTGTTGTAGCTTTAAAATATGGTTCATTTTCATCTCCTCTTTCGCAGAGTTTACCTATTGGTCGTAATACGTCCCACTATGACGTATTATGTCCCACTTGTTTTAAAAAATATACACCGTCTTTCAACGTTGTTTTTTTTTCACAAGATTTACTCCAGAAAATGAAATAACCCTGCTACATTTATATTGTATCAGGGTCATTAAAATGTTGCAACTGATAACTACCTACTTTATGGCATTTAATATGTCGCTTTTATGAATTTTCCCATAAGCAACAATTTCACCATTAATTTGTACAACAGGTATCATTAATTGGTATTCCTCTAATAAAGCATCATCAGAGTAAATATCAATCTCTTCTATTTCTAAATTTTCAACTTTGATTGATTGAATTTCTTCTTTTGCTTCTTCACAAAGTCCACAATTTTTTTTTGTAAATAATGTTAATTTAATCGACATTCCAATCTCCCTTTTAACAACTAGGCTCTGTTAAAAAATAATGTTATACACTCTTTGCTTCAAATTCTTCTGTTTGATTTCAACCTAAACATTAACCCGAGCTTTTAACTAAAGCGCTTTCGTTTCGAAGAACCTGGTATCCTAAGTATATCTCTATATTTAGCAACTGTACGTCTTGAAATTTCAACTCCATGTTTATCTGCTAGTAATTGGACTAGTTTTTGATCTGATAAAGGTTTTTCCTTATTTTCTTCGTCCACAAGTTGCTTAATGAACACTTGCACACTCGTTGAAGCAAGCTCTTCTCCATCTGCATTTACGCCTTGATGGAAAAACTTCTTCATTTCATATAAACCAAATGGAGTCTGTACATATTTATTTTTACAAGTACGACTTATCGTAGATTCATGAAGTGACAACTCTTCAGCAATTTCCTTTAACGTAAGTGTCTTTAAGTAAGCAGGACCATTTTCAAAGAAAGCGATTTGTTTACGGAGTATGCAATTCATCACCGCCAACATTGTCGATTTTCTTTCCTCTAAACTTTTCATTAACCAGTTCACTTGAGCATTTTTATCTTTTAAATATGCTGAAACTTCTTTCTCATGTTGACCGTTTAAAATAGATGAATATTCACTAAGAACTTTTAGCCTTGGCATAATTTTATTGTTAATTAATACAACAAATTCTTCCCCAATTTTTTCAACTGATAAGTCTGGAGCCACGTAGTTTACTTGATCCTGAAAATAGTTTAATCCAGGTCTAGGTTGAAGAGTTAAAATTAAATCAATTTCTCTTTGTAAATCCGGCAAACTAATCTTTAGTTTTTTTGCAATATCTTTCCAGTTTTTATTAACAAATAAGTCAAAGTAATCCGTTATGACAAATTCGGCAATAGTCGTATCACGTTCGAGACCTTTTAATTGAATAAGCAAGCTTTCTTTAACCGATCTAGCTCCTACTCCGGCAGGCTCAAAGCGCTGTAATATATCGATACATATCTGTAATTGCACAATAGAAACATTTAGCTCTCGAACTAATTCTTCATCTGTTTCCATTAAAAAACCATTTTTGTCTAAATTATATATTAAGTATTTTATTATCCTGATTTCGTCATGATCTAATTTCAACTCATTTAGCTGACTAATAAGTTCTTCCTGTAAACTTTCCGTCTTCCGAGAATACAGTTCCATACCATGATCGTGAGAAGTAGTTTGTTGTTTACTGATTTTAGATGTCGAGTATTCTTTATATGGAGTTTCAACCTCTATTAATGGGTTTTCTAACGATTGCTCGAATAAAAAATCAGTAAGCTCTTGGGCATTATATTGAAGCATTGTAATGGCTTGTCGGAGTTCTTGAGTCATCGCAAGTTTCAATGATTGTTTTTGAATTAAATTCATTTCCATACTACTTCACTCCCTTAATACTATTTTACTCGATATTTAACTTTTTCATAGTACTTGACGAATTGTTTCAATATTAAAATATAGTGAAAACGTTTTCTAATTCCTGTATAGTAAAGATATAAAAGTCTTTATTACAGGTGGGCTACTATGAATAGAAAGAACCAAATTTATGATGTTTTTGTCCAACAAGGTAATGAAAATGGATATACTGCAAACGACATTGCATTAAAGTTGAATTTAGACCGTGCAAATGTAAGTAGTGACTTAAATAAATTAGTTAAAGAAGGTCTTCTAGAGAAAACAAATACTAGACCAGTTCTTTTTAAATTACAATCGAATAGTAGTCTAGTTTATCTTCAGTCGGATAAAAAAGATTCAATCAATCCGATTTCTTCTGATTATAAGTATGAATATTTTTATGAAGAAAATATTAGTTTAAGGCCTGCAATCGAGAAAGCAAGGTCTGCTATACTGTATCCTCCAAATGGAATGCATACTTTAATTTTAGGTGAAACAGGTGTTGGTAAATCTGCCTTTGCGGCTAGAATGCATGATTTTGCAATTCGATCAACTATTTTGAGTAAAGACTCTCCATTTATCATTTTCAACTGTGCGGATTATGCTAATAATCCACAACTTTTACTAGGTCAGCTTTTTGGTGTTAGAAAAGGTGCATATACAGGTGCAACTGAACAGAAAGGTTTACTAGAAAAAGCTAATAACGGTATTTTATTTCTAGATGAGGTACATCGTCTAACTCCAGAAGGGCAAGAAATGTTATTCACATTTATTGATTATAAGTTGTATAGACGACTAGGAGAGACTGAGAATGAGCGAACTTCCAATGTTCTAATCATATCAGCAACAACAGAGGACCCTGAATCAACATTATTATCTACCTTCACTCGTCGAATTCCTATGGTAATAAAATTACCAGCATTACGAGATCGTACGTATGAGGAAAGATATACTCTTATTAAGCGGTTTTTTACAGAAGAAAGTTTACGACTTGGAAAAGAAATTGTTGTAAGTGCGAATACGATTCGATCATTTCTTTTCTATCCATGTCAAAACAACATCGGTCAACTTAAAGCCGATATTCAATTAGCTTGTGCGAAAGCTTACGCTGACTATATTACGAATCAACATGATAAAATCCGTATTTATAGTACTGACTTAAATTGGTATGTAAAGGAAGGCTTGTTTATTGAGAAAAAAGTGAAGCATTCCATTACACTTTTAAATGAGCATTTTGAATTTTCACCAACAAAAGGAATTATTAGTAATCCGCAAATGGATGATACTGATACAATTTATGATCGAATTGATACGAAATATGAGGAATTAAAACAACGTGGTGTAGCACAGGATGAATTAACTTTACTAATGGAAAATGATATTGAAAGTTATTATACACATTACTTAACTTCAATTAATCGAAAATTATCTAGTAAAGAAAATATCCAAAAAATAATGCGGCCTGAAATCGTTACATTAAGTGAAAAAGTATTAAAATTGGCTGAAGAGAAATTAAATAAGAAGTTTAATGAGAAAATACTTGTAGCACTTAGTTTGCACATCCAAACGCTATTACAACGTATTCAGTCAAACAAGAAAATATATCATCCGAATATTACTCAAATTCGAGAACAATATAAAAATGAATTTTCTATTTCTATTGAGTGTGTGAAAATGATTGAAGATTTTTCAAACGTATCGATCCCATTCGATGAAGTAGCGTTTATAACAATGTTTTTTGTTTATGGAAATGAGAACTTTAAAGATATAAATTCAAATGTGAAAGTGATAGTGTTAGCACATGGGAATGGCATTGCTAGAGAAATGGCAAATGTAACAAATGAGTTGTTAGAAAATGAGGAAGTAATTGGAATTGATATGCCATTAAGTGAACAACCTCAGGAATTTTTAAATCGTGTAAAAGAATATATTAAATCTTTAGGGAAGTTAAATGGTATTCTTTTATGCATCGATATGGGGTCATTATCATATATAGGCGATATTATTGAATCAGAATTAGCAATCCCTGTTCGTGTCATTCAAATGGTAAGTACAGCACATGTTATTGAAGCATCTCGGAAAGCAACTTTAGGTTACAGCTTAGACGAGCTTTATCAAGATGTCAGAAACCTTACTACATTTTTTATTAATTCTCATTCAAATAAAAAGAAACAATTGGAATTTAATCGTTCTGTCATCTTAACTGCGTGTTTGACTGGTCAAGGAAGTGCAATAGCCATTAAAAATATACTAGCGAACAACTTGGTCTATGATAAAGAGATGTTAGAAATTGTTCCAATTAGCCTCTTAAATAAAGATGAATTACAAAAAATGTTAAAAGACATTTCAAAAGAACGAAATATAGTTTGTATCGTTTCAAATTTTGATATAGATGTTCCATACAATACATTCCATTTACAGGATGTACTAAATATGAAAGCAACGAAAAAGATCCAAGAGTTAATAACATACGAAGAAACTTATTTAAAAATGGCAGACACTTTGCAAGAAACTATATCGTTAAAAAATGCAAAAAATGTCATTAATGTCATTCGTCGTTCTTTAAATGATATCCAAGTACAAACAGGAAGATTTTTTAAAAACGAAGATTTAATGGGGATCGTGCTTCATATGAGTTGTATGATTAATCGTATTCAAAACGAGGAACCACTAACACTATTTAAAAATAAAGAAGATAAAATCAATACTCATTACATGCTTTATTTAAAGATGAAAAAAATACTTCAACAAATCGAAGAAGCATGTGATATTATCATCCCTGATGATGAAATATGCTATTTATTAGAGTTTTATTCTCGAAATGAAGTAGCTGCAACGGAATAAATGAGTAAGAGCCATCTCTTTTAGAGAATGGCTCTTTTTACATTTTCTTAATATTTTACTAGTTCGATACCCTCTGGTAATTTAGCAGTTGTTAATATGTCCAATTCTGTTAGTCTTTCAAAACAATAAGACGTTCCATTTTTCAAATCATTATCTACTAACGCAGGGTGTACCATGATTTCAATAGTTTCAGCACCTGGATTAAGACGTTCTTTAATTGTCTCAAAATAATCAACTGGGATATCATTACCATAGAAATCTGTTAAAAGTTGATCAGAGAAAGGCGTAATTCCATCAATATGATGTTTTTCAGAAATTCGAACAGGTAAATTATATTTTTGGGATAATTTCGCAATAATTGGTTGTAGAATTGGTATCATATGCATATGGTGATGGCTATCTAAATGCGTTGGATTTAAACCGAACGATAAAAATCGTTGGATTTGAGCATCCCATTCATTCTCCACTTCTTCAATTTTAACATTTGGATTTGAATACCAAAATGTTTGCTTATGAAAGGAGCCATTCTCATCAACAATTGTTTCTAACCCATCTGATAAAGGCTTCCCTGCAGTTAATACTAAATGTACCCCTAAACCTAAAGTGGGATTCTTTTTGGCTAATTCAACTCCATGCTCAACAGCATACATATTCATCATCATTGTTGCTGAATTAACAATCCCTTGTAAATGAGCCTCTATTATGCCGTAATTAACTCCTTTTGAATATCCAAAATCGTCAGCGTTAACTATTATTTTCGCCATACCATATACTCCTTCTATATATTAGGGTAAAAAAGGGATGCTACTCTTTGAGTTACATCCCTTTTATATAAATTAGTATTTAATCTTAATTTGCTGTTACTTTTTCATTTTTAAAGAATTGCGGTAAGTATTCTCTATGAGCTTCTAACATCTCATCTAAAATTTCTTTTGCTAGATTATCTGAACCAACTAATGGGTTAATGCACATTGCTAGTAATGCTGTTTTATAATCACCTGTCACACCTGCTTCGGCAGCAACACGTTCAAAAGATTTTATTTGTTGAACTAGTCCACGAGCAGCAATTGGTAAATCGCCCATCGTAAGTGGCTTCGGACCATCTTTTGTAATTACAGCACTTACTTCAACAGCACAGTCATTAGGGATAGAGGCAATTGCACCATTATTCATTGTATTAACTGGTTGGATATCGCCTTTATTATTATAGAGAGAAGAAATTAAGCGACATGCTGCATCACTATAATAGGCACCTCCACGTTTTTCTAATTGAGGTGGCTTAATAGTTAAATTCGGGTCTTTATAAAGTTCAAATAACGCATCTTCTAATTTTTTTACGACCTCAGCACGAGTTCCATCTTTCTTCGCTGCTTCTAGTTCTTCTTCTAACATTACCTTAGATTGATAGTAGTAACGGTGATAAGGGCATGGAATTGCTCCAAGTGCTTCAATGAAATCAGGATTCCAATCCATTGCTTTAATATTTTGCATAGTCATACTTTCAGATGGACGAGCAAATTCACTGATGACGCGACTTGTAACATCTTCACCATCTAATAAAACCTTTGTTCCATATACCATATGGTTTAATCCCATAAAATCAATATGAACACGTTCAGGCTCTACACCTAATCCTTTTGCAATATTCATATGAATATGAATTGGAACATTACATAAACCAACAACTTTACGGAAATTAGTGTATCGTAAAATTGCTTCTGTTAAGATACCAGTTGGATTTGTAAAATTCACTAACCAACCATTAGGACAAAGTTCTTCCATATCTTTAACGATATCTAAAATTACTGGGATCGTACGAAGTGCCTTGAATAGACCACCAGGACCATTTGTTTCCTGGCCAATTACTCCATATTTTAAAGGAATACGCTCATCTTTCATTCGAGCCTCTAATAAGCCTACTCGGAATTGCGTAGTAACAAAATCAGCATCTTTAAGAGCTGCACGGCGATCAAGAGTTAAATGAATCTCCATAGGTACTCCTGCTTTCTCTACCATTCGCTTAGCAAGGTTCCCTACAATTTCAAGTTTTTCTTTTCCATCTTCAATATCAACTAACCATAATTCTCTTACAGGTAGCTCATCATAACGTTTAATAAACCCTTCAATTAACTCTGGGGTATAACTTGAACCGCCACCGATTGTTGCTATTTTAATTCCTTTACTCATCTTCTCCACTCCTTATCCTCTATTTAGTAACATTAGCCTCCATTATTGAGACCTAGTGTTCTATACAAGATTTAGTAAGAAAAGTAGTTAAAACTCTAAAACTACTTTTCTTTCATACTTATTCAGTTATTTATCTAATTTTTCATGTAAGTATATAATTTCTGTCACTAAATCTCTCATTGTTAAGGCATTCATCAAGTGATCTTGTGCATGGATTAATAAGATACTTAATTCCACTTTCTCACCTCGTGCTTCACCTTGAATTAGTGAAGTTTGTGCGTGATGAGCATGATTTAATTCTACTTTTGCCTCATCAATCTTACTATGTGCTTCGTCTAATTTTCCTGCACGAGCAGCTTGCATCGCTTCCATTAATGAACTTTTTGCATTACCTGCGTGTAAGATTAATTGAAATGCTGTCTGCTCAACAGTCACTAAAGTACTCATTTAATATCCCCCTCAGATCGCCATTACATAGCAACGTTGTTATTGTTTGCTGCCTCTTTTAATTTTTTTGCATCCATTCTCTCTTGCATAGCTACGAATGGTAAGTAAATTACTACGGAAATTACTAAGTTTATTGCTGCTAAAGCTGCTCCAGTCCAATGTCCACCAGTTGATAACCAACCGCCTAAAATTGCTGGTGTTACCCATGGTATATTTGTCGTCACCGGATGAACAAGTCCCCATGAAATTGATAAATATGATGTGATTGTTAATACAATTGGTGTACCAATAAAAGGTATTAACCACAATGGATTCAACACGATTGGCATTCCGAAAAGAATAGGTTCATTAATTTGGAATATACCTGGAGCCCCACCTAGAGCGATCATTTGTTTATTACGTTTTCTATTTACCAAGATCATTGAAATAATTAATCCAAGTGTAGCTCCCGATCCACCTAGGAATACGAATGCATCGAAGAATGGACCAGCCATTACATTATATTCACTCCACTTACTTACGCCTTTTGCCGCTAAATCAATATTTTCATTACCTAAAGCAGTAAATAATGGTGTTGTAATTCCTCCTAAAATATTTGGTCCGTGTAAACCAAGTACCCAGAAGAAATGAATGAAGAATGCAATACCGATAGCAAATGGTAAAGAATCTGCTGCATTTGTTAATGGTTTTACAAGCACAGAGTTTAACCAATCATTGAAATAAACTCCATCAGAAAGATACAATCTAAATAATAATCCGACTAGCGCAATAATGAAAATTGTTAACATACCTGGAAGTAATTTTGCAAACGCTTTGGAAACTGCAGGTGGAACACCATCCGGCAATTTAATTATTAATTGTTTTACTTTAGTAAAACGAACAAATATTTCAGTAGCGACAATCGCCACGATTATACCAGTAAACAACGCTGTAGAGTTAGTGTAGCTCCAATTTACTAATCCCCAAGCTCCACCTGTTGCCGTATCACCATTTTCTAATGTAACTGAAACAGCTTTTAATGATTGAGGTACTAAAACAAAATATGATGCTAATGCAACAAGCATCGCTTCAAACCCTTCGTCACCATAAGAACGAGCTAGTTTATTCGCAATACCTACGACTGCAAAAACTGTCATAAATGCGAAAGTTCCCCACCAAATATCACCGCCTAAAGTTTTCCAGTTCAATCCAAAAACTGCTTCCATCAATTTGTCGTAGCCTTTAATAGCGCCACCTAAGTTGTTGAATAATACAGCGAACGAACCTACCATCGTTATGGCAATCATACCGATTAATGCATCACGAATTGCTAATAAATGACGTTGGCTACCAATTTTTGCTGCAGTTGGCATTATATACTTTTCTACAAAATTCATCATTTTTTAGTCGACTCCTTTTAAAAAGTTATTTTTTTAGACTAAGTGCTAATTCTAATACGGCCTCACCATTCATTAACCCGTAATGAACTGGATTGATTACATCTACTGGAATTCCTTTTGGTTCAGCGACTTTTTTCATTTCAGCTGCTAAATATCTTACTTGTGGTCCAAGTAATAGCACGTCTGCTTGATCTAAGTTATCTTTTGCAGCATCACCAGACACAGCCCAAATTTTCACATCAATTCCTTTTTCTTTTGCTGCATTTTCCATTTTTGTTACTAGTAAACTAGTAGACATTCCTGCTGAACAAGCTAATAAAATATTCATTTTAAATCCTCCTGTAGTTAAATAAATTTGTAGCGCTTTCAAATAAAGGTAAATCACTAACCCAATGTCTTTTAAACAAAAAATAATTTTATGTTTGTACATTCTTTTATATAGCAAATGGCGTGCCAAGTTTTATAAATGGTTTAAAAAATGATGAAATTAAATTATAGAAGCCTTATGTACCAACTTTTCGAATAAGATAACTATTTTTAAAGTGTAAATCTAAATCTCTACAATATTAATTAGTGTGTTGCTATTTTAAGTGAAAGTTTTCTAAATATAATATTAGTGTGTAAAATACCATTTAGTGTGTCGATACCAAAACACACTAAAAGATTTAGTGTTTTATTATTATTTGATTCGAATCTAACTAAATAAATTATACACCTCCAAAAATAAAAGGTGGTATAGCTTTAAGCTATACCACCTTCTTAGTAATTTCTTATTATCGAGAAGTTTTTTCATGCAAGAATAGTATTTCTTCAACTAAGTCTCTAGTTGTAAGAGTATTCATTAAATGATCTTGTGCATGTATAAGCAAAATATTAATTTCATATTTTTGACCGCCTGCTTCACTTTGTATAAGTGAAGTTTGAGAATGATGCGCTTTTTTAAGTTCTTCTTTCGCCTCATTTACTTTTAAACGAGCTCCAGTAAAATTCTCTTCACGGGCTTTATACATTGCTTCCATCAATAAACTCTTGGCATTCCCAGAATGTAAAATCAGTTGAAATGCAATTTGTTCAATAGTCGTGTCGGTAGGCATTTGCACTCTTCTCCTTCACTGTCTATTAAAGATTTAATGAAGTGTCGCTTGTAGTCTCATTTGTTCTTTTTACTTCTATTCTCTCTGCTACAACAACAAATGGTAAGTAAATAATAATTGAGATTACAACGTTAATCGCTGCTAAAGCTGCACCACTCCAGTGACCACCTGTTGCTAAATATCCACCAATAATTGGAGGAGTAACCCAAGGAATTGTAGATACAACCGGATAAACGATATGAGATGCAACTGCTAAATAAGAAATAATTGTTAAAACGATTGGCGTAAGAATAAATGGTACTAACCAAACTGGATTTAATACAATTGGTAAACCAAAAATGATTGGTTCATTAATATTGAATAATCCTGGAGGTGTACCTAATGCAATCATTTGTTTATGACGTCTACGGTTTACTATGAACATTGCAATAATTAAACCGATTGTTGTTCCTGAACCACCCATGTAAACGAAAGCATCTAAGAATGGTCCTGCTAATACAGCATATTTGTCTAAATCTGTAACACCTTTTGCATATAAATCAATGTTTTGGTTACCTAATGATGTTAATAATGGTGTTGTAATACCACCTAAAATGTTTGGACCATGTAATCCCATTGCCCAGAATAGATGTACAAAGAATGCAATTGCAACTGCAAAGCCTAATGAATCAGCCGCATCCGTTAATGGTTTTACTAGAACTGAATTTAACCATTCGTTAAAGAATACACCGTCTGAAATGTATAATCTGAATAATAGACCTACTAAAGCAATAATGAAAATTGTTAACATACCAGGTAATAATTTAGCAAATGCTTTAGATACTGCCGGTGGAACTCCATCCGGTAATTTGATTGTTAATTGTCTAACTTTTGTTAATCTTACAAAAATTTCCGTCGCAACAATTGCAACGATAATACCTGTAAATAAAGCCGTAGAGTTTAATGAGTTCCAACTTACAAGTCCCCAAGCACCACCAGTAGCTGTTTTTCCATCTTGTAAAGTTACAGATACCGCTGCTAAAGACTGAGGAACTAGTACAAAATAAGAAGCTAAAGCAACAAGCATTGCTTCAAAACCTTCATCGCCATAAGAACGCGCTAGCCTATGTGCTATACCAACAACAGCAAAGACAGTCATAAATGCAAATGTACCCCACCAAATATCTCCACCTAGTGTTTTCCAGTTTGCACCGAATACAGCTTCCATCATTTTATCGTAGCCATGAATTGCGCCACCTAAGTTATTAATAAGTACCGCGAAAGCTCCAATCATCGTGATTGCAATCATACCAATTAAAGCATCACGAATTGCTAGTAAATGTCTTTGATTACCAAACTTTGCCGCTGCAGGCATAATATATTTTTCAGCAAAACGCATCATTAGAGTACACCTTCTTTTCTCTTTAGTTTTTAATACCCCGTTATTTCTTCAAGTTCAATGCCATTTCCAAAACAGCTTCACCATTCATTAACCCATAATGAACTGGATTAATAACATCTACTGGAATTCCTTTTGGTTCTGCTAGCTTCTTCATTTCTGAGGCTAAATATCGAACCTGAGGTCCAAGTAGTAAAACATCCGCTTGATCTAGGTTTTCCTTTGCAGCATCACCTGCAACCGCCCAAATTTTAGCCTGAATACCTTTCGCCTTGGCTGCTTGCTCCATTTTTGTTACAAGTAAACTAGTCGACATCCCTGCGGAACATACCAATAAGATATTCATATTCCACCTCCTAACTTAATTTTCCCGTAATTGCAACGCTTACATTTTTACATATAATGACAAAAGAACTAGCGATACAAAGACAAGCATTTAAATCAATTTTAATATTGCAAGTATCGTGCCAATTTTCTAAATAGTCTTCAAATAATATTTTCCCATAAAAAAAACCTTGAATAATCAAGGTTTTATCATTTATGTATTTAGTTTAGAAAATCTAGTGTTTTGATAGTGTGTACTAATTAAACTACTGTGTTAACGGACTACTAGTAGTGTGTTGGCAAACTAGACTATTTTTCCTATAAAAAATTAGCATGTGTGTTCATAATAACACATTAACGGTTAAGCCTCTTCATCTTCACCAGATAGATGAGTTTTACAGAATTCAAGAACTTCTAATTCTTCATCTTCTTCCAAATCAAAATCTAAATACTCATTCGATTCGACTTCAAATAAATCATATTTAATTAATTTTGACTCTTCGCCTTTTACTCCAAATAGTGCTTTTATGTAAATTCCTTTTTCATTGTACAATTCATCATCTTCTGGAACATCGATAAATAAAATGAATTCGTATCGATCACCCTCGATTATCCCAAATGGATCTTTTATTTCTTCAACAGTGTATTCTTTAATTTTTAACACGCAAACATTCCCTTCAATCATAATATTTACTATTATACACAAAGAAATAAACAAAAAGAAAGACGCCTACCGCGGTAGACGTCTGATGCGTTTGAGGCGAGAAACCGGGCGACCACATTCGCGCGTTTAGCTTACGCATATCTCTCGACTTACTCAAATTAGCTCATCGCAATTAAAACTATAACATGCCAAGGTTTAGAAAGCAATAGAATGCTAACTGGTAAATAATCCTTTATCAGGGATATCCAAACCGTAAATCACGTGAAACTATCAATTAGATACAAAACTTAATATATTTCAAATCAACACAGTACTTCTTTCTTGGTAAATTTGAATACAATTTATATCTCTCTTTGGGCCTCATCCCTCTGTCTAATTCTTCTTTATTTAATTTTAAAATCTCCTGTAAAACACAAATGTTCATGTCCATATGAGTCCCCCCCTTTTTCTTACTATAAATATATTCTTTTAAGGGGAGAGAACCCATTCATCATTCGGTTGAGTATTATTACATATTTAGTCGTATTTCTTAAGGTTTAGAAATGAAAATAAACCATGTAACTTTGCAAAAAGTCACATGGTTTATTGCAATTTAGCGCGCTCGACAGGATTCGAACCTGCGACACACGGTACCGGAAACCGACTCGAAAGAATAACGTCGACTAAACGTTGATTCCTCGGCAATTTCCGAAGCTTTTATGTCGTATGTATAACGTTGAAATCACACGGTCTCTAACGTTGTTGTATTTTGTACACCTCTATTATAAACAAATTTTGTCGTGTTTAGTCAACCGTTATTAGTTGGTAATTTTCAAAAAAAAACGGACGCCTTCCGTTAAGAAGACGCCCCTATAATTCGTTATTCCTCGATAGACTTCGTAAGTTTTTCTAATTCCGCCTGAATCTCGTCATCACTTAAATAGGAAGAAACTTGACGGACTTGAGTCGTTTCTGACTTCGTTACCTTACGCCCTAATAACGTATAGTATAAGTCGAGCGCTTTGATGTGGCCTTTTTCAACTTGCCCTATTAGTAATTTATCCGCCCTACTTCGATACGATTCGAGATGTTGGTCCGATAATGCGTTCTGATACGTAATAAAGTCGGGCTTTCTTCGCCATTCTAAAAGAGTTCTGCGTGTGATACCTACTTCCTGCGCAATTTCTTCCTGCGTTTGCTTACCGCCTTCGAAATCATTTAGTACTATTAGATACGCAGCTTTCGCTTGCTGATCGCTAAGTCGTTTCTTTAAATCGTTTGCTTTCATTATTATCTCCCCTTAAATTAAATGCTTTATTGAATCGTAATGAGCCTTCGCCAATCCCTCGTCGCTAATCTCTTCCGGACTATCGTAGTAGATTAAATCCTTAATAGACGGCTTACTTACGAATAACGCAATATTTATATATAGTTCGCGCAATAAATCGGATGCTTCTCGCTCTTCGGCGTTTAGAGCTTCTTCGATAATATTTAACGAATTAAGCATCGTTCTAGCCGTAAGACTACTGCATACGCCGACTGATTCTTGTAATAGTGTTAGGTCTTCCGAATACTTTTCGCGTAGTTTATCGACCTTTAACGGTAACACCATTTCGGATGCACCAACTAGCGAAGCGTATTTAATGATCGCATTTCGTAACGGCCATACTCGCTCAAGCAAGACTTCCGTTAGTTCCATCGATACGAAACTAGCCGGTCTTTCTGCGGGGAGCCCTTGAGCAACTCGTTCCTTCTTTAACTCCGCTAACTCTTCGTCTAATTTGCGGATATCCTCATCAAGTTTTGCTAAGTTCAAATTAATTCCTCCTATATAAAAACGCCCCTCGTTAGAAGGACGCCTTAATTTTAATCATCAAAACCTACCACGCGATCTAATACGATATATCGCTGATCGTTGTTATAAGAAACGACGACAACTCTATCGCCTACTTTTAATTCATCCTGGAATTCTAACTCGACTACTTCTCCGCCGTTAATTCTAACCTGACGCTTATGTTTAGATAAATACTCACATATCTCGAAATCGTCCGCTTCAAGTTCGAGATTCAAGCCGTCAATTTTAAGTTGGAACGGACTTACTGCGGTAATAGTCGCATAATCAACATTCATCGAATCATTTTTACCGTGTATTCTCATCAATTGAACAAACCGCGAAGCTCCGTTACCTTCTAATCGTCCCATTACATCATCGCTCCTTCTCGCTCAATCATTCTCGCTAATTCATACGCAATATTTTTAATATCTGATTCTTGACGTACGTTAAATATCGCTCCGGCAAAGCTTACGTTAGTTCCGCCTTTTCCACCATTCTTCTTATATTCATCGTTCTCAACAGCCGTCAACAGTCTCTCATTTTTATGAGCACGAATTGCGTATCCGTCATACGGAATGTTTGAGATACCTCCGTGATGAGAATGCCCTTTCGGACCCATTGAATATCCGTAGGTAGCTCCCGCTTGAGAGTATCCGCGAGTATTCGGATTAGTTGCGCCCCAATCAACCTTCGGAATTAACGGTATCTTAACGCCAGGAATTAGATTGATCGCTTTAATTAATCCGTTTATTTTTCCGATTACATAATTAACCGCCGTAGCTGCGCCTTGTTTAATTGACGTCCAAGTGTCGTCCCAATGTGACGCAAGATTAATTCCGGCTTGGATTAATGCGCCGATTGGTCCGAGAAGCATTCGTAATGTCGGCCATAACTGAATAACCTTCGCTTTAACTATGTCAAAATTACGGTAAAGTAAGACTGCGACCGCGACTAATAATCCTATGCCTTCGATTATAAGCCCGACCGGATTCGCCATCATTGCGATGTTTAATCCTATCATCGCTATTCTCGCCGCAACAATTCCGGCAGTAATCGCAATTAATACTTCCTTTATTGGCTTCCAATTATCGTAAACAAATTTTGCGAATTTTAATACGTCTTCGCCTGCGTTTTTAATATGATCGCCCCATGCTTGAATTTGTGCAGGTTTTAAGTTTTGGACAAAAGTTGCCATATTGTTGGCTGCTTTTTTAATCGTAGGTAATAATGGTAAGAGTACGCTGATTTGCAATGTCTCAAGCGCTCCTTTGAACTGCTCAATTGCGCCTTTTGAATTATTCATCTTTTCAGTTGCGACCTGGAACGCAGTAACCTTATCCATCTCCGCTTGGAACTTTTTAATACCGTCAGCACCTTCTTCGTAAAGAATGTTTGCAGCTCGGATTGCGTCGGTTCCGAACATCATTTTTAGTGTAGCTTGACGTTGTTCATTCGTTAACCCCTTCAACTGCTTCTGTAATACGCCTGCGATTTCCGCCATCGATTTAATATTTCCGGCTGCGTCGAAGAATTGATTTCCGCCTTTTTTCGTCGTTATACCGAGTGCAGCGAACTCTTTAGTTTGGTTCTTAGTAATTGGAGACAAATTAAGTAGAAGGGTTTTCAAGCTCGTTCCCGCATCTGATCCTTTAAGCCCATTATTCGCAAATACTCCGAGTGCTGAATTGACGTCCTTAAAATTGAGACCTATCCCGGATGCGACTGCTGATACCATCGAAAGCGAATACTTAAGGTCATGTACGTCAGTTGCCGAAGCGTTTGCAGTTCCAGCAAGTATATTACTGGCGTCGGCCGCAGTCATTGCATCCTTTTTAAACGAATTTAGCGCCGTACTCATTATTTCACTCGCTTCAGCCAAATCAAGTCCACCCGCTGTCGCAAGATTCAATGCCGCTTCTAATCCGCCTGCTTTTACAGTTGCCGGTGTTAAGCCCGCTTTTAATAGTTCTTCAATCAGATTGTTATCCTATCGGCTTTTTATCCGATAGTTCTTACGTTTCCTTTTCACGTAAGCTCGGCATACATTTTCACCCACGACTTTTACGTTTGGGTGACGGAGACTCTTGGAAGGGTTATTGCTCTCTTAGCGCTCACCTTCTATGCTCTACGGTGGCGAGTGATATTCTCGCTTACCTCGGTATTAGCATCGCAGCCTTCACCGATTTTCCCCGTTAATTATCCGCAAATTTTCAAATGCAGACGGCATTTCTACCTTTTCCAGCTTCTAATGCGGAATATTTCGTTTTAGCGCCCATATCTAACGCTAACTTCTGCATTTGCGCCATTTCTGCGCCAGTAGCGCCGGTTAACGCTTTGATCGTAGACATTTGTGATTCAAACGACATAGCTTTGTTTATGGACGCCATCGCTACTCCTACGCCTGCTGCTGCGGTTGTTACAAGGCCTAATGCACCTACAACTCCGCCTATTCCGGACTTTAATCCGCCCATTGAACGTCTAGCACGAGACATTCCTCTTGCGAAGCCTTGGTCATTTAATTTAAGTTGTGCAATCAAGTCGAATGCGATATAGTCGTCCCCCTTTCTTCCAATTTATCCGCTAGCGCATCCATAAGTACGTCGCATTCATCGTGTATTTTTCGGGATTTAGCGTAATGTAAATCCGCCAGTATTATACTGCCTGCGTTTTTTGCTTTTGCGTAAGCTACTACTTCGTCGAGCATTACTAAATGCTTTTCCGCGATTTCCTTTAGTCGAATATCTTCTTTCATAGCCGTTAACGATAATCCGAAATCACGTAGTCCCGAGATTAAATTCGTTGGTACAGTTTTCTTTGATCGATCAACTATACGATTGCAAAGTATAGTAAACTCTACGAGTCTTTGCGTTCTTACTCGAAATAAATCGTAATTCATATTTTCCACCTCCGTTATAAATAAAAAAGAGCGCTTATTCAGCGCCCTTACTTTCATCTGATTCAACTTCGTTCTGACTATTAAGTTTTTGTTTTACTGCGGAATAAGTGACTCGTGATTCAATCGATCCAATAGCCGAAGCAGCAGCCGCAATGTTTTTTAAATCCTCTTCGGTAAAATCACTACCATCAATTAATTTTCTTTTCATTTGGTTAAGTAAAATATGTGAATTCATTATCGTATCTCCCCATGTTGAATGAATATTTTTTCTACTTTTGGTACTGTTAATTCGTTTTCTAATCGATTTAATTTATAATAGTAATAGCTACTTAGATTACTTTGAGATTTGTTTAATTCTTTTTCGAAATCCTTTAAAACGCTTTGATATTCTTCAATCGCTGCGAAATAATCTTTTTTACATTGCTCAATATTATTTAATACAGGTTGAAATATCTTTTCTTTATACTCCGGATAGAACTTCTCATTAAACTCAGTGAATACATCGCCAGCAGTAATTTTTTCTGTCGATAATGCTGAAAATACTTCCGTTGCTTTTTTGCTTCGCTCATATGATTTTTTAGCTTCTGCAATCTTAATCTCTAAGCTATCTAACATTTCTGAAGCATCTCTTCCATCTTCAATCGAACTCATCATACAAACCTCGAATTCTCTTTTTGCAGCTTCCAAATCAGATAATGCTTTTGCTTCTTGTTCAATTAATTCTTGGTGCTTTGCCTGACGGTTGTCTCTTTCTTCAATAAATTGATCGATAAAATTAAATTTCATAATTAAACATCTCCTCTAAATTAGTAATTTTGTTTTTTAATATACGATATATCCAAGCGTTAAACTTCGAAGGTTTTCGCTTAGGTATAATCATCGGAAATTCATGTAATTCTCTAAGTAATGGCAATTCCTGTTTTACTAAATCGTCCATTTCCGGAATCTCATATTTATAGTGAACCGCGATGCCTGGTGATCTTCGATAATAGTGAAGGAGCCAAAGTATATCCGAAGCCACTTCGTAGTTATGAAATCCGTGATACTTAACGATAGTCTCAACGCCTTCTAAAAAATCGCCTTCCGTTTCAAATGGACCGCAAATAGCGTCACATGGCTGACCACTCGAATCGTAAAACAAAGCGCAATAAATAGTCAGACTATCGATTTCTCGTTTAGAAATTTTAATGTATTGGCGCAAACAGCTTCCCTCCTCTCGTTAATCCTTTAATTTCTCAGTTATCGTATTACGGCGCTCTACCGCATCAATAGCGAGAGATACGGCGCTCCGATTTACCTTTTTTACATTTACGAAAATGACATTTTTACCTTGCGCATACATGGCTGTCTTTCGCGATAATTCCTTGTTTCGGAGCAAGTGCGGAAGTTCCGACACTACGACTACGGTATCATCTTCCTCAGCTACGTTTTTAAGCGCTAATTCTGCGATATGATGTACTATTTTCCGATTTGAATCGAACTCTTCGTGGTCTAAATAAATGCTGAATATGTGGTAGAACTCATACTTTACGCTCCCATCTGGTTGGTCCACTTTCCGATATAATTCACAGCCGACTCCGGATCCTAGATTTTTTCTGTCTTTACCGAAAATGGCGATAGATACATATGTTGTTGCCAAGTTATCGCCTCATTTCTTCAATTTAAAAAGGCCAGCTATAAGCCGACGTTCATCATTAAATATCTCAACGACTAATTCGTATCGACTATCTTTTCTAAGTTTTCGAATCGTTCCCCTCATATCTGTGTAAATCATCGATTTGCACCTAATTCGTTAAATTCAGATTCAAAGTTTAACTTCATTTCCTCGACCTCATCGGCGTTTATGTCGCGTGCAATTAGCTTAGATGTAAAGTCTCGTACAAACTCACCCCATAATTCATTCGTGAATTTTTCGCTAGACTGGTAGAATTCATAAACGTGTTTATTCCCCTTCGCAGAATTACAACCCCGACACGCTACCGTCAATGTAGAAGCTAAGTTAATTCCGCCATAAGTATGATCTATTGTTGCCTGCTGAGAATGACCTCTCTCACCGTTAAGTTCACAACCGCAATAGCTGCAGTTTCTTTTTTGCAGTAATACTTCGATTTCTTCTACCGATATATTTACGGAAGAGCCTTTTCGGTAACCATATTTTCGTATACGCTCCTTAAAGTAAGAACCATTTTGACGTCTAGCCTCACATCGGCACGCTTTGCATTGTGATGTATAGCCGGTAGGAGTTCTTTTATCCACTTCAAATTGATTAATCGGTTTCTCTTCGTTACAACTACGACAAATTCTCGTCATCGTTGCTCACCCTCCACTACATAGTTTGGTTAATACGTTTAATATCCGAAAGTAGATTCGGCGTTATGTTTAGTTCACGGATTATCTTTACTCTTAATAATTCAGGTACGCGCTTTCTGCCCGTTTCAATTTGCGATATATAACTATTATCTATGTTTAATAGTCTCGCAAACTCAGTTTGTGTATAGTTAAAATATAATCTGATAGCTTTAAATGTTTTACTTTCCATCATTTCTCCCCCTTTACATTGTTTTAATATTTAGTTCTTTTCTTTATATTTCTTGACTTTATCTGTATTAAAAAACGCACTCGAATGTGGCCGTTAACACCCGAGCACATTATTTTATCTCTCACTTTATATAGGAATTTTTTCGCTCTAAATCCGCATTTTTCCTAGCTTTTTGACTGATTTCATCACGTTTTTTCTTAAATTTTATTTGGCACGGAGACATCTCACTTTCTAATGATTTTTGAGTATCGCAGACTATTTGACGGAGATCATTTGCGTAAAATGCACCGCCACATTCAGCGCATTCTTTTACTCTATTAACGTTTAATTTACGGATAGCTCTCTTAATATTCGTCGCCGTTCGTTTTTTAAGGTGTTTCTCTTCGTTCCAACTTCGATTAGGATCGGCGTATTTGATTATGTAAATCTCTTCTAGTTGCTTCGCCGTCAATATTAGCGCAGTTAGTTCCGGTATCGTTTCAGCCGTGTAATTTGCGAATAGTATGTCTTCGATGCTACTGCTCCTTACTTTCTCCTGGCTGATTGTATGCGGTAACTTCCGAGTCTCTTCGTCCTTATCAGCGATATACAGGTGCGTTTTTTGTTCGTTCCGTTCAGTTCGTAATTCCTTTTCCGCGTTAGTTAACGGATATTCTTCTTTCCTTTCCGCGACTTGTTTAACGTCTAAAAGGTAGTCCGTTAGAATGTCGAGCACCGAAAACTTTCGCTTATACGATTTCATCCGTAATTTCGGATGTTGCATAATTGGCTGCGTTAAATTAACGCGGTCCTCCCACTCCTTCGTAAAAGTTTCGACTAAGTGCGGACGCCATTCGCTTCTGACGTCCTTATTTTCTATCCAAAATTGCGATACCGCCTTGATTACTTCCGAGTATGAATTCGCCAAAATCGTTTCCTCCTTCTTTTATCTTTTATATAAACCCTTTTCGACTATTACCTTATCGATATAATCTTTATTAATAGAGATAGCGATACGATAGTAGCGCCATCTTTTTAAATCTTTTTAATAAATCTAATTCTATAAATCTAATTAACGGGTAATCCAAGCCGTTTCACAATACCTTCGATTACCGTTTCAAATTAGAGAATTATTCCGTTTCAACCGAATTCTCTGTTCTCCATTTAATTAAGCGAGCGTTATCTTTCACACGTTCCTCATCTCGTTTTTTAATTGCGGCTTGGTAATTTTTCCATGCGCTAGGGTATTTACTAAAAAACGTCTTATCATCCAAGGGAAGTAACGGCCGATATATTGCCTTTTTATCGATATATCCCATTTGAATTAGCTCGTATTTTTTTAGAACGCTTAAATGCTGCCGTACTGTTTTCGGTGTCTTTCCGTAATCTATCGCGAGTGTATCTTGAGAAGGGAAAGCATATCCGAGATCAGCATCGTAGTAATTTACGATTAGCGCGTAGAGAAACATCATTTCCGCTTTAAAGTCCGCCAAATTAACGTAGTGACGAATATTCGACGGTAGTTTAATAAACTGTAAATTTTCGTCCATTTTCATTTTGTTAAATACTTGTTTTTCCAATAGTTATCCACTCCTTTTATTTAATCCGTTCGAAGTATAATACATAAGTCGTCTATAAAACCGCGCATATTCACGAAGCTCTATACCGGACTATATCCCGTTACCCCCTAAACTCGCGCAGGTTTTGATAGTTGATAAAATACTATACAATCGAGAATCCGTTTCTGGACAATTACCTTTCAAGGAGTATGACGCGGTAGCCTTTAAAGCAGCACATATTCCCCTCGATTTGTATGTCGCATGACTCCACGATTCAGGGCGCTAATCGAAAAAGTTTTTTATATTCCTTATGCCCCGACTACTCGGTAACTCGTGCACAAAAAGAACAAATGTTCTATTTTTAGACAAATAAAAAAGCCGACTCCCGGGCCCGCCTAATTGCCCTGAGTCAGCTCTTCGTTAAACTTATAATCAATCCGTCCATTTGCCTTACTCCTTCATAGTTGCCGCTATGTAATACCGTATTACTTCGTACAACTTATTTTAAACGGGTTATTGCCGTAACCCTTATTGCGTATATCGTCTAAGCTACGATTAATTTAATAAGAAAATCTTCGTCTTCTTCCTGATAATAATCGGTAAAATCGCCGTCCAAATTAACTACGTATACATCGGGATTATCAGTCGGTTGCGCATCATATATACCGAAGCTATCCTTCGTTACAAATACTCGACCATTCGGTAGTAAAACGCCAAGCTCATTTTCGTTATCATACTGCTTACCTTCGTAGATAAATTTCACCGTAACTAATTTCTTTTCCATTATTCCTTACCTCCTAAATATTCGATAGCTTTTACCAATGCCTTACTTACGAATAATTCTTGATTCTGCTCAATAAAATCGATGTCAAATCCGGAAATGTATCCGCCGACTGTCTTTATATGCTGATCGCACGTCTCATCATCGATAACTATTTCGTCTTGATTACGGATAAGTTCTTCGTCTAAAATGCGGAAGACAAATTCGTCACTGTTACCGTCGTATACATCTAAAATAATGTGAGGTGCTATGCTGTATACTTCTCGCGTTTCTGTCCAAGGTTCGCCGTTAGTTTCTTTACCTTTGTAAGTAACACTAGTTTTTTTCAGTTTCATTTACAATTTCCTCCTCATCTACTTCGTAAGAGATCCAATAAAATGAATACTCAGGTAACATCCTTAATCCCCCTTTGCTGTTTGTCTTAATTTATTCTATGTCCTAATAATAACGTATATGCGTAATTACGTCAATAATAAAAATAAAAAAATTTACGTATTTACGTAAAGTTGATATAATACAATTAATAAGCCACTCAAATGGAGGTTTTAAATTGGTAAATAACCTAAATATCCGACTAGATAAAGTTTTGAAAGAGCGCGGTCTAACTCAAAAACAATTATCAGAAATGACAGGATTACGACCTGCAGCAATTTCTCAGCTATGTAATAACTTCGTTCAGCGTATATCAATAGAACATATTGAGAAGATAGCTGAAGCTTTAGAGATCACGGATTTGAACGAACTAATGGAAATAAAAAAGTAAGACGCCCAATTTAACGGACGTCTTTTTATTTTTGCATAGCGCTAAGTTGATGCAACACTTTCGCTGAACTGTATTGATAAATTTCTAAAAACGAATCGATTTCGTATGGCGTCTCCGTGAAGATTGCGATAGCTGGAAAGAATGGTTCGTCAGGCTGCCACGATAACTTTCGCCATTCTTCCGAGTAAAAGTAATTTTCATATCGCTCAATCTTCGACTTCATTATCTTCGTTGAATACTGCGTTAACTGCATTTCAACGAAATATGGTGAATTACTATATATCATAAACGCGTCAGGCTCTACCGTACCTTTCGGACCTAATTTCGGCTCAACTTCGAATGATGTAGTGTAATTACGTAAAGTAAAGTAAACTCGAGCGATTTCTTGATAATGCGGTATTTTTTGCGATGACTCCTTTATTGTAGAGGGATTCGGAAAGTAGACGGCAGGATTATGACGCTTTGATTGCTTTATATGGCCACGATCACGAAGTCGGCGTAAAACCGAATTGCAGTTTGAGATGGGACTTTTCATATCCTTAAAGAATAACGTTACTAAATCGTCACGTGACAGACATTTAAATCGTTCAAGCGTAGTTATTATTTCTTGATCTCGGTTTTTCATTTGAATACACCTCTCCAATCGATAACATTAGAATTTTTAATTTTACGAGATGATACTTTTTTCGTAGATACCTTTTTAGGAGCTTCGACTTCTTCTTTCTTTTCTTCTACTTCTTCTTTAGGTAATTTGAAAGGTTCTAGCATAGCCTTCGTATGTTCAACCTTTAATAACGGTACCTTTACGTCGATTATTCCTTTTGATGTCTTAGCTTTCATATGTCCCGAAGTAGTTAAAGTCTCACATCCGTCAGTATCGATAATAATTCGACTGTTGGTTCCGTCTTGAACTCTTCCGCCGATACGGACCGTTAAATGAACTTTAAGCTCTCCTTCTAATATCTTAGCTGAAGGTCTTTGCGTAGATAAGATTACGAACACACCTAACGCTCGACCGATCGCAGCTATTTGTTGCAGCATATCGTTTATCTTACTGTCATCGATTAGTGAAAATTCATCGATAAATATCGTAATAAATGGCGGTCTAATTTCTTTCGGGAGTTCGTTTATGTGAGAAACTTCGTGTTCTTCTAGTAAGTCACCTCTCGAGCTAAGTTCCTTCTTAATTTCATTAAAGCACGCTTTTACTTTCGTTTTTTCATGAGTAACTATTTTTACGTGTGGCATCCGTTTATATAAGAAGAACTCCGATTTTTTCATATCGAACATATACATTTGTAATTCTTCCGCAGTTTTCGAAAGTAATAAAGTAGTTACGACTGATCGAAGTAAAACAGACTTTCCGCTACCCGTCTCCCCTGCGATTAATAAATGCGGTTGTTCGACCATATCATACGATAAACTTCCGTTCCTTGCCGTTTGTCCGACGTATATCGGTAAATCGTATTTCATTATTTCGGAATATATATTTTCATAATCATATACAATCGTTTCTTTAAACGGATTAACCTTCATTAAATAGAGAATAAATGTAGTCGCAGAAACTCGTTTTAGCTCCATGTTTTTTCCAAAGCTCTGTTCGAAAACCCACGATTTTTTAGCCAAGACATCCGGATTAAAACCGCGTGGTAAGTCCAATACTGCTTCGAGACAATTTTCGGATACTCCTACACGGACAATCGTCGGATACACGATCGTTTCACCGTATTTATGTGATATTTCACCGAGTCGGAAACATTCGTTTATCTCGTTTTCGAATTCCTTTTTCACAACCCATCTTCTATATCTGTTATATAAATCAATCATATAGTCTCTCATTAGATGACTCTCCCCTTTTATATAAACTGTTTTATATTCCCTTCCCCCCTTCTCTCCTCTCCTTCCCCCTCTAATTACATAATTCTAATTCAGCGTTATACCAATACTTAAAGCCGATAAAAGTTAACTATTGATAGTTAGTTAGATAGTTAATTAGATGGTTAGTTATTTTTTCGTTGTCCGATCATGTACCTGGTTAACTAATGACGACTTAAAATTAATGTATTAAAGTTAACTAGCAAATTTGCAAGTCCTCTTTAAAATAATTTCGTAGACTAGTAATATTCTTGTCTACATATACATAAATAGACAGACTATCGGAGGGTTAACTATGCCAGTTAAGACAAGGTTAAAATTGATCATGGTCGAGCGTGGAATTAGTCAGACGTATCTATCGAAGAAGCTTGGAATTTCGATGGCAGCTTTGAATAGCTTAGTTAACGGACGATCATTCCCGCAACTACAATTAGCATTAAGGATAGCCAATGAACTTAATTTAAAAGTAGAGGACATATGGATATTAGAAAAAGAAGATGTCTAAAATAGAGGATATTGATTATAAAGACAAGTGGTGATAATTTGGCTAGAAGACGCGGTAGACGTTATAGCAAAAAAGGTTTTACTGGCGGAGGATTTGATAAATTACTTGGTCCGATAACTTTAATAGTTGTTTTTGGAATTTACTTTCTATCTGCTTTATTAAATTGGTTAAAGAATATGGTACATAAGATTACGCTTTGGGATGTTAAAGATTGGCTTATTTGTATTCTTATCGTAGGAGGCTTAACATCGCTTTACATTCTTGCTGATCGCCAAACTAAGCGACGATATTTCACGGAGCAGCCCGTTAGACCGTTCACATTAAAAAAAGGTCGATCTATATACGAAATAACTGCCGGACTTGCTCCGACTCAATTCGAAGTATTTGTCGCAGACTTATACCGCCACTCCGGTTATCATACCGAGGTTACTTCGCAAACAAACGATCACGGTAAGGACGTAATATTAACCAAGAATAAAGAGATAACCTACGTAGAATGTAAGCTCTATGCGAAAGGTAATAATATCGGCCGACCGGATTTGCAGAAGCTACACGGAGCGATGTCGAAGGATAAAGTTGAACGAGGAATATTCGTTACTACGTCCAATTTCGCTAAAACTGCGGTAGTTTACGCGAGAGGTACCGGAATAGAACTCGTAGACGGTGACGATTTGATTTCATTGATAGGAAAAGTAAGGCCTGACCTTCTTTATAAAGATTATGTAATGGAAACACCCGAAACAGAGCCGATATAATAAATAAGGACGTCCGGATTACCTGGCGTCTTTTTTATAGGTATAAAGGAATATAAGTGTTGATAAAGAATATATACATTTGAGTATGCTTTTAAGGGGGAAAAGAAATGAACGAAGGATTAGGTATGGAAACGCCGAAGAAAAGTAAACTACCGCTTGTAATCGGAGGTTTAGTAGCAGTATTAATATTAGCGATTGGCGGTTGGTTAGGTTACGGACAATATACGTTAAGCCAAGATGCGAAAGAATTACGTCAGACGAACGCTAAATTAACGAAAGATATTAAAGCGATTAGTGACTTCCAAAAAGTAAACGATGATGCTGAAGTCGTTGCTTTAACGAAAAAAGCTGATGAATCAACTACAAAATACAATGAATATTCCGAAAAAAATCTAATAGATCTATCCTACGCTACGTTACTTAACAATTATGAGGTGGATATCTATAACGTCGAAGTAGCTGCAAATGAGCTAATTCAAAAGTACGAAGCAAATACGTCAAATGTAAAAATTAAAAATTTATTTGAAGATTTAAAATTAGCGTCAGAACGTCGCGTAAACGATAGTTCTACACTTAAAGAAACATCTAATTCATTATTGAAATTTATGAAATCTGAAGACACATATCATTGGAACGATTCTATGGCTTCTTTTAATAAGTATGACGATAAGTACAATGCAACTGTAGATAAATATTTCGATGTTAAACACGAATTAGAAAAGATAAGCAAAAATACTACAGCTAAAGTTAAAAGTAATCAATCGAAATTAGACGATATTAACAGTCAATTATGGTTTAAATAGGGCGTCCTTTGGGCGTCTTTTTACGTTTGCTTTACATTTGTAAATCCGAGATAAAAAAATGTTGCGTAGTTGGTTTTGTCACCTAGAAAACGGCATTGAGGGTATGGCTTTGGGGGGTACAAAAAAAGCCGGCCTACTGAGCCAGCTCGTTCTTACGTCTTATAAGTGTTCGCTTCGGTATCCCTGTCGCTGCTTCAACCTGCTTATACGTCTGCGTCTTAAGTAGTTCCAGCGCATGATCGATTTGTTTCTTCGAATACTTACGAGGTCTACCTTCGCGAAAGTCATCGCTTTGCTTAGCGAGCGCCTTACCTTCTTGAGTACGTTCAATGATCATATTACGTTCCATCTCAGCTACCGCTAGCATCGTTTGTAGGAAAAATTTACCCATCGTTGTATTCTCGAGAAGGCCAACGTTTAAAACGTGCACCTTAACACCTTTAGCGAAGAGAGCTTCGATGATTTCGATACCTTCCTTCGTATTCCTCGCTAGTCTATCGAGCTTAGTTACGACGAGAGTATCACCTTCAGTTAGTTCGTTAATAAGGCGGTTAAACTCCGGTCTATCCGTTTTGGTGCCCGTAAACTTCTCCGAATAGATAACTTCACAACCTTCCCCTTCTAATTGATTCATTTGTAACGTTAGGTCTTGCGATACTGTTGATACTCGAGCATAACCGTACTTCATATCGATCACCCTTTCAGCGCTTCACTTACGTCACTAAGTTTAGGCACCGTTTATACCTTGATATTACTACGTTCTTAACTAGGTGTCAATACTATTAAGTTATGTCACCGAATAAACTACCCCCGAGGTTTCGACAAGGTGCGTCCGCCAGGAGTTGCGTGCTGGTTAAAAGTAAAGCAAAATACAGACCCCGGAGTCCTTTTATTTGGGAATTATTGCGAACCCCAAAAAAAGTCCGATGATGTGTCTTATTTACGGTTACACTCGTCGTCCTTCTTTAAAGAGACGTTTAACTGGCGAAAACTTGTTATGCTGCTTTCTAACGTGAGCATTATCGACTTGAACGTATCGCCGCGTTGTTTGAATATCCGCATGGTCCAATATCTTCTGCAACGTGAATATATCCCCACCGTTAAGCACGTAGTTTCTAGCGAATGTATGGCGGAACATATGCGGATGTAATCGTTCAATACCGATCTTCTTTTTTATTCGATAAATACGTTGTCTGAATGAATCCGGCGTTAATTGCTCTCCGTAAGAATTATAAAAGATATAATCGATGTCATCTCCGAAGTAACCTGCCGTCTCTTCGTATAACGCTTTAAGTCGCTTAGCTACTTCGCGTGTTAGCGGTATCTCACGGTCTTTTCGATTCTTTGCTATTTCGGAAGGAACTGCGAGCGTTAATTCTCGAAAGTCGATTTGTTGAATCGTAATATTCAGCGCTTCAGATATTCTAAGGCCCGTGTCTAGGAGCGTAAGAATAAGGGTTTTATCTCTCCATTCCGCATACTGACGATCATCGAGGTATTTTAAAAGGCGATCAATATCTTCGTCCGGAATACCAGGAACCTCTTCATACTTATCCGCCTTAACTAATTTAATCGAGCTCATCGGATTACTATCGAGCATACCTTCCGCACACCAAAAGTTACACATCGTACGATATATTCGCAATCTAATGTTTACTGAAGTCGGCCGTAACCCAATAACGCCTTTATCTTTCCGAGTCTCATCGCCATCAAACGGTTTACGTTCGTAAAGTAAATAATTAACATAACTACGAATTATTTTCGGCGTGAGTTCGTCGAGATAGAACGTTGTTGATTGCGTCTCTTTAATGTAATCGTGAAAATACCTCGTATATAACCAATAATCTCTAACGGTCCTTTCGCGGACTCCTTCGGCTTCTTTTGCGCTTACAAATATCTTAACGGCTTCGTCGAAAGTGTAACGCTCATTAGACGCTATCTTCTTACGTGCTACACCCTTTCGGACTTCACCTACGGGCGATGCGCCTCGTTCTCCGATAAAAGTACGTTTCATTGAAAATTCCTCCTAGTGAACGCTAGAAGTAGTCACACGGTCTACCTAAAAAGCGACCGACGGTTTCGCCTAAAAATACGAAAAAACCGTATGACACTACCGTTTTGATTCCACGACAATTTATCGTCGAAAACGTAGTATACATACGGGTTTATTGCAATTTAGCGCGCTCGACAGGATTCGAACCTGCGACACACGGTACCGGAAACCGACGCTCTATCCAACTGAGCTACGAACGCATATTGTATTGGCTTAGCTATAATTATATCGTTAGAGTGTATTAACCGCAATGATTTAAACAATTTCTTTTGTTATTAAGTTAGAAAAGTAGATGCACTTACTAAATCAAAATGCATCTACTTTTCTAAAGATTACCTATATATTCTCACCGTTTGTTTGAATGACATCTTTATACCAGTAAAAGCTGTTTTTCTTCACACGTCTTAAAGAACCGTTCCCTTCATTGTCCTTATCCACATAAATGTATCCGTAACGTTTTTTCATTTCACCAGTTCCTGCACTTACTAAATCAATTGGTCCCCAACTCGTGTAACCAAGAATTTCAGCGCCATCTTTAATAGCTTCTGCCATTTCAATGAAGTGTGATTTTAAATAATCAATCCGGTAAGTATCATTAATTACATCATCCTCTTCTAATACATCAACTGCACCTAACCCATTTTCTACAATAAATAATGGTTTTTGGTATCGATCATGTAACTGATTACATGTTATACGTAATCCTTTAGGGTCAATTTGCCAACCCCACTCGGACTCCTCTAAGTACGGGTTTTTAATTGATGCAAAAATATTACCTTCCGTTAATTGACTTAGAATTTCTGGATCTGTACTCGTACAACGGCTTGTGTAATAACTGAATCCTATATAGTCTACAGTATGGTTTCTTAGAATTTCTTCGTCAGCTGCATCCATTTCGATGTGTAAATTATTTTCCTTAAAGTATCTTTTTGCATATCCAGGGTATTCTCCTCTAGATTGAACATCAATAAAGAAATAAGACTCTCTATCTTTATCGATCGATTCCCACATATCATTCGGATGGCATGTATAAGGATATGTAGCACCTGCCGCTAACATACAGCCGATTTTCGCATCAGGAATAATCTCATGACACGCTTTTACAGCCAGTGCACTTGCTACAAGCTGATGATGAGCCGCTTGATATAATACTTGTTTCTTATTCTCATCTTCTTTAAGGACTATTCCAGCACCGATAAACGGAGCATGTAAAAGCATATTTATTTCATTAAACGTCATCCAGTATTTCACTTTATGTTTATAGCGTTCGAAGATTGTTCTTGTATATTTTTCATAAAAATCTATCATTTTTCTGTTTTTCCAGCTACCGTATTTCTCAACTAAATAAACAGGAACATCAAAGTGACAAGTCGTTACCACTGGTTCAATATTGTGCTTTAATAACTCATCGAAAACAGCATCATAAAACTGCAACCCCTGCTCATTAGGTGCTTCCTCATTACCTTTCGGAAAGATCCTTGCCCAAGCAATGGATAATCGTAAGCACTTAAAACCCATTTCTGCGAATAAAGCGATATCCTCTTTATAGCGATGATAGAAATTAATTGCTTCATGAGAAGGATAATACACACCATCTTTTAATTCAAAAGAGTCGACATTGCCCACCATAAAAGAAAAACGTTCTTTCCCAGTCGGAAGTAAATCAACTGTTGTTAACCCTTTTCCTCCTTCCAAATACGCACCTTCTAATTGGTTAGCTGCTGTAGCACCTCCCCACAGAAAATTCTTTGGAAAGTTTGATTCAAACTTACTCATGATTATTCTCCTCCTGATTTAGTCTTTTCCTCTTTACACAACAATCATAATTTCTGAAATGCATTTCAGGTCAATCAATATTTAATATATATTTAGGTTCTTTCTAAAAGATTGTTGTTTTTAAAAAATGTTTACCAATTACAAACTTAGATAAAGAGGATGATTGGAGAGAAAATCTACTAAACTCTATGTTTAATAGCCAGAAAGTTAATGAAACATCCACAAAATCGAGTACTATGATAATGTAATATATAAGAAAGTAAGATTTAAATTAAAGGGGACTTGATATGTTAAATATTAAAGAAATCGCAAAAATATCAAATGTATCACCAAGTACCGTTTCAAGAGTCTTAAATAACCATCCACATGTAAAAGAAGAGACGAAAAGAAACGTCCTCAGAGTCATTGAGCAATTTGATTATGTACCTAATTTAAACGCCGTTAAACTTAAAAAAGGCAGAAATTTTTTAATTGGAATCATTACTCCTCTAATTAATGAGATTTCTTTACCCTACATTTCTAGCTTTATTTCAATTGCAAATGAACACAGTTATAAAACAATTACATATACAACAAATTACGAAACAAACGGTGAACTAGAAGGACTAGAGGCGTTACGAAGAAAAGAGATTGATGCAATCGTCATTACAGTACGAACCTCAAACTGGAGTGAAATTGAGCATTATTGTAAATACGGTCCAATTGTCGCTTTGGAAAGAGTTGATTCTGATCTCGTCCCATCTGTCTATCTCGATCAATATATAGGCTACCACATGGCTTTGAATCATTTAATCCAGAAAGGTTACCGTAAAATTGGCAACGCCTTCGGAAGAATGAATGGATTAAATACAATTAGAAGAATACAAGCTTACGAAGATGTTTTAACAGAAAATAAGATACCAATTATTGAGGACTTTACATTTACTGAAATATACTCAAGTTCTGATGGAGAAAGGATAGTAAATAAATTATTAGAATTAGATGAACGACCAGATGCAATCATTTGTGCAAATGATTATGTAGCTGCCGGTATCGTTTCTGAAGCAAAACGTAATGGTCTTATGATTCCAAAAGAATTAGCTGTAATTGGCTTTGATAATCATCTAATGTCACGTATTCTAGATATTACGACGATTCATAATCCAATTAAACAACAAGCAGAAAATGCTTTTAAATTAATCTATGAACAACTAGAAAATATCCCTCAAACTCCTACAACCCTTTATTTTAATTTAATCACAAGAAAAACTACATAAACTTTCGTTTAAAAATAGGAAAAGTCGTTAATGATGTTGAAGTATTACATAATGTTATTTTTTTAAATGCGTCAATTTTATTTAGCTCAAAGAATACACTGAATGTAGCATCTCTTTTATTTGACCTTTTCTGACCTTAAAGGTATTATTGAATTAATCAATCTTTTGTTTTAAAAAGGAGGAGAAAAATAATGAATTTAATTCCTACAGTTATTGAACAAACAAGTCGTGGTGAACGTGCTTATGATATTTACTCTCGTCTTTTAAAAGACCGTATCATCATGTTAGGTAGCGCTATTGACGATAATGTTGCCAACTCAATTGTTTCTCAGCTTTTATTCTTAGCTGCTGAAGATCCAGAGAAGGACATCTCACTTTACATAAACAGCCCAGGTGGTAGTATCACTGCTGGTATGGCTATTTATGATACAATGAACTTTATCAAGCCTCAAGTATCGACGATCTGTATCGGTATGGCAGCTTCTATGGGTGCATTCTTATTAGCTGCAGGTGAAAAAGGTAAACGTTTCGCTCTTCCAAATTCAGAAGTAATGATTCACCAACCATTAGGTGGTGCACAAGGTCAGGCTACTGAAATTGAAATTGCTGCAAAACGCATTTTATTCTTACGTGATAAGTTAAACGGAATTCTTGCAGAGCGTACTGGTCAACCTTTAGAAACAATCGAGCGTGACACAGAACGTGATAACTTTATGACTGCAGACCGTGCATTAGAATACGGATTAATTGATAAAGTAATCTCAAGCCCAACAGCGATTAAATAAAAAAGAACTAGCCGATATTTTTCGGCTAGTTTTTTTTATAAAAAATAGGACACCCAAAATCGTGAATGTCCTACATTATTAAATTTCTTCTCCGATAAAGTTTAAAACTTCTTTCATTGCTTCAACTTCATCATCACCTGTTACAGTAATAAGTACTTCTTCACCGTAAGGTACAGCAAGACTCATTACTCCCATAATACTTTTTACGTTTACTTGTTTCCCTTTATATTCTAATAAAACTTCCGAGCGAAACCTCGTTGCGACTTGAACGAATTGTGCTGCCGGGCGGGCTTGAATACCAGTTTCCAATAACACTCTTCCTTTTTTCTCTAGCATAATCTTCTCTCCCAAATCATTTATTTAATTTTTATTGGTTCACCAGCTCTAAGTTTATCTGCAATTTCATCAATTTTTCTTAATCGATGGTTTATTCCCGATTTACTAATTGCTCCACTTGAAACCATTTCACCTAATTCTTTTAATGTTACATCTTCATACTCCACTCGTAGTTCTGCAATTTCTCGTAATTTAGGAGGTAAAATATCTAACCCAACAGAGCTTTGAATATAACGAATATTTTCAATTTGTCTAAATGCCGCACTTATCGTTTTGTTTAAGTTTGCCGTTTCACAATTTACTAAACGATTAACACTGTTTCTCATATCTCTGACGATACGAATATCTTCAAATCTTAATAATGCCGAATGAGCCCCAACAATATTTAAGAACTCAGTAATTTTTTCTGCTTCTTTTAAATAAGTAATGTGACCTTTACGTCTTTCTAAAGTTTTGGCATTTAAGCCAAATTCATTCATTAGACGGCAAATTTCCTCTGTGTGCTCTTTATATAAAGAAAAAATTTCTAAATGATAAGACGATGTTTCAGGATTATTTACTGAGCCACCCGCTAAAAATGCACCTCTTAAATAGGAGCGTTTACAACATTTCTTCTCAATTAGTTCATTTGCAATTTCATTTGTAAAAGTAAAACCTTCACCAGTAATATAAAGGCTATTTAATATCTCTTTTGCTTCTTCTTTTATCCGAACAATGTATACATTATTCTTTTTAAGTCGCATTTTTTTACGAACGAGTAATTCAACGTCCACATCATAAACACGTTTAATTAAGACATAAATTCTTCTAGCAATTGCAGCATTTTCTGTCACTACATCAACTATGAATTGGCGATTCGCAAATGATAAAGAACCATTCATTCTAATTAATGATGATAATTCTGATTTCGAACAACAATCCTTTATCTCTATTGTTGTTAATTCTTTCTTCGTTTCTGATGCAAAGGACATTTGAATCACCCCTTCCTTTTTATCTCTCGTAAAAAATTATTTATGTTTACCCTTTTTAATTTTCGTAGGAATTAAATCGCACAATATTTCCGCTAACTTCACTGTATCATGTCTTATTACATTATTATCATATTTAACAATTGGCTTATTAACAATTTCTAGCTGTAAGTCATTCAGCGCATTATAGTCTAATTCAACTTGTTGAGATAACTCTTCACTATATCGTTTTAATACTTGCTTTGGTATATTTCCTTCATTAACAATAATTGTATTAATAAAGCTACAATCCATATGTTGATATAATGCCTTTACATGATCACTAGCAGTATATTGTAATGTTTCACCTGCTTGGGTCATCACATTACATACATATACTTTTTTCGCTTTTGAAGCAAGGACAGCTTTACCTAGATCCGTTACTAATAGATTAGGTAAGATGCTTGTATATAAACTTCCAGGACCAATGACAATCAAATCTGCTTTTCCAATTTCATCAATTGCTTCCTGTATAGGTTCTAAATTTCCTGGAGATAAAAATACACGTTCAATTTTTTTACCTGAATAAGGAATTTTCGACTCCCCAGAAACAATCGTTCCGTCTTCTAACTCAGCCTTTAAAACTACACTCTGATTCGCAGCTGGAATTACTTTCCCTCTTACATTTAATACTTTTCTCATTTCAATTATCGCTCGATAAAAATCACCGGTTATAGAAGTCATTGCACTTAACATTAAATTCCCGAGCGAATGACCCGATAAATCACCAGTCGAAGTAAATCGGTGTTGGAATAACTCCTCTAACATTGGTTCAACATCCGATAATGCCGCTAAAACGTTTCGTACATCACCTGGTGGCGGTATCTTCAATTCATCGCGCAATCGCCCTGAACTTCCCCCATCATCAGCAACAGTCACAATTGCTGTAATATCAACAGGATGCTTCTTTAACCCACGGACTAACACGGATAAGCCAGTACCTCCACCGATAATGACAATTTTAGATTGATGGCTAGCCATTACTTATGGCTCCTTTTTTCAACATCACGGTGACTAACATTTGTATCATATTGATCTTTAAAGTAATTAGCTAAGTATTCTGCAAGTGTCACCGAGCGATGTTGGCCACCTGTACAACCAATTGCGATAATCAATTGTCGCTTACCTTCTCTTTTATATTGAGGAAGCATAAAACTAACTAAATCAATTAATTTCAACATAAACTCAGTTGTTTCATTGAATTTTAATACATACGAAGATACTTCTTCATCTAAACCAGTCAACGGTCTCATTGATTCAATATAAAAGGGATTTGGGAGAAATCGAACATCAAATACTAAATCTGCATCAATCGGGATACCGTATTTAAAGCCAAATGACTCGATGTTTACTGAAAAACCTTCTTGCTCATTTTCACGGAACTGTTTTATAATTTTCTCTCTTAATGCTTTAGGTTTTAAATCAGATGTGTCATATATCAATTGAGCTCGCCCTTTAACTTGAGCTAACAGTGATCGTTCTATCTCAATTCCCTTAAGTGGAGATCCATTTGGTGATAGTGGGTGTGATCGACGAGTCTCTTTATATCGAGTAACAAGAGCAGAATCCGTTGCATCTAAAAATAAAATTTGCGGAATTATTGAAGGGGTTGTCATTAGTTGATCTAAAGAATTACCTAACTGTTCAAAGAACTCCCTCCCACGTAAATCCATAACTAACGCAACTTTATCGGTAGTATGATGATCTGGATCCTTTAAAAGCTCTACAAATTTCGGAAGTAATGCTGGCGGAAGATTATCCACACAGAAGTAACCAATATCTTCTAATGCTTGAACAACGACTGTCTTACCAGCACCTGACATCCCAGTAATAATTACCATTTTCACATGTGATCTTGTAGCCATTGTGTTCCACCCTTTCTAATAGTTAATCTTTAACTTGGATTTAATCGATATCTTAATAATTCAAATTCTGGAGTATATACAAATGTACCATGTAATATTTCGTTTCCTTTAAGTAAATAGTCAATTATATGATGATCGCCCTCTGCCATTTGAAGATTTTTCACTTCATCTACAGGATGCCAGCGTAGAATTCCTTCTTCACATTCATCTTGGTTTTCACCATCAAATTCAGTAGCTAAAAATGAAAACATCATCCATTCATTAACTACCTTTGCATTCTCTTCTATAATAATTGTAAAAACACCTTTTAATTTTGGGTTTTTCAAATAAACCCCCGTTTCTTCGCGATATTCGCGAACAACAGCTTCTCGTATATTTTCACCTGGCTCCATTTTACCACCAGGAGCAACCCACCAATTTCTTCTTGGCTTTTGTAACAGGAGGACGTTATTATCTTTTAACAAAACACAATGTGTAACTCTTTGCATTTTCTTTACCTCACTCATACTCGTCTACAGTTGGTTGTAACTGCCCAATCTATATTATACCGTTAAACCCTTACAACAACAACTTGAAACGCTTCATGATATTTTTAAATCATAAAATTTTATATCGAATTATTTTTGTTAATAAGTTTAAAAAGAAAACATATTTTTATAAAGAATAGATGAAAATCCTAGATACAACATTTCTCGAGTGTTGTACCTAGGATTCATAAATATGATCTATCTAATTAGTTTAAAACAAATGCTCAGAAACTTATTTTTTAAAATTTATGAACATCCACTCTTTTTTAATGGACGAACCTCCAGGCCTGCTAGCTCGTCCTTCACTTCGATTAACGGCAATCCGTTTTCTCTCATGACTGTCATTACTACTATTTCTAAACAATGTTTCTATAAAACATTATAAATATAATAGAGTAAAACAAAAAAAGGGAACATGGATAAGCGCATATCCATGTTCCAATATATTTAGGGGGCTCTCTGGTTAATGTATATAATACAGTAAATTTATTGCAAGAAAGTTACACCCTAGTTACATATAAGTGTCAGAATATTACAATTCTATTCGAAGATTAACGTTTTCTTATTTTAAGTAGACTAACTGCTTATTCGTTAGAGTTTAGTTTGTTTTTGCTAATGCTTCTTTAAGTTCTTCAACATAATGTTGAACTGCTTGAGCCGCAATACTACCATCACCTGTTGCAGTTACTACTTGACGTAAAGTTTTTTCACGAACATCACCAGCAGCAAAAATACCAGGCACTTTTGTTTCCATCGCGTCATTTGTTTCAATATAGCCATTCTCATTTGTGATACCTAAGTTAAGGAATGGTTTCGTTAAAGGTAACATTCCGACATAAATGAATACACCATCTGTTTTAAAATCAGATTCTTCGCCATTTTGTGTATTCACTAATGTTACACCACTTACTTTACCGTCTGTACCATTTATTTGTTTTAAAGTTGTATTCCATACAAATGAAATTTTTTCATTAGCAAACGCGCGATCTTGAAGAATTTTCTGTGCACGAAGTTCATCACGACGATGAACAATCGTAACTTTTGACGCAAAACGAGTCAAGTAAACACCTTCTTCAACAGCAGAGTCTCCTCCACCAATAACAACTAATTCTTTATCTTTAAAGAACGCACCGTCACATACTGCGCAATATGATACACCACGGCCTCCAAGTTCTTGTTCACCAGGTACCCCAATTTTTTTATACTCTGCACCAGTAGTAATAATGATCGCACGAGCTTTATATTCTTTTTTACCTGCGATAATAGTTTTATACTCTTTTCCATCAATGATTTCTTTAATGTCACCATATGCGTATTCAGCACCAAATTTTTTAGCATGGTCAAACATTTTATTCGATAAATCCGGTCCTAAAATGCAATCAAAACCAGGATAGTTTTCGATTTCTTCTGTATTTGCCATTTGTCCACCTGGAACACCACGTTCCATCATTAATGTAGATAAATTTGCACGTGATGTATAAACTGCTGCAGTCATTCCCGCAGGTCCAGCTCCAATGATGATTACATCATAAATTTTTTCTTCCATTTCTTTTCACTCCTTGATCATATATGGCTATTTGCCCTAGTTAATTAACTACCACTATCCTAATACGCAATCACATAAAACAACAAATCATATGCTCATGAAAATATAGAAAACTCGTTGTTTGATGAGCTTTTTAGGGGAAGGCAGAGACGTAGTTGCAATTATACTTAAATCCTTAAATTGCAACATCGTCGAGTTCACTTCCTCATTGCCCTATTTATACTTTCTTAAGGTATAAAGAAAGCTTGCTTAACACCATTTGGTATTAATACAAGCTTCGAATGGCGCTAATGCCTTTATTCAATAAGTAAGTAGATATGTTATAGTTTGCCGCAATTTTCTTTTGTGATACACGTTTTTCTTCATTTTCAACAAGATAATGTGTTGCAGCTAAAAGTACATTTTCATCTACTGGTAATTCTTTATATTTTAGAGTTAATTCACAAATCGAGAAAAACCATAATTGAAGTTGATTTCGCAAAATCGTATAATCATCTTCCCAATGAGTCTGAATTTTTTTAGCTCCATTTATAGCAACTTTTAATGAAGGATGTGGCTCAATATAGCACATATTATTTAAAAGTACTTGCTCTATTTGTTCATCAATACCAACATTCTCTTTTGGATCTAAATCTTGCAGAATAGAACTAAACTTTTGGTCATAATAATATTCTTTCATAAAATAAATTAATCCCCATCGTTCACTATTCGAGTTAGAGAATTTTGCTTGGTATTCTGTATCTGACATTAGTTTTTCAATTTCATTTGTCGAATGTTTCTTCTCAGCCCATGGAGCTAATTCCTCATGGTCTTCAAATGCATCTGACATTTCGGTTTCCCAAATTCTTTCTGCGAATTCGATTCGTCCGGAACGGTAAGCAGCATCGCTGTACATATAATAAAACTGTACTTCACGATTGGGTCTTTCCATATAAAGTAAATGAAAAAGTTTAAATGCTTGCTCAAATTGTTGGAATTGATAAAAAAGAACGCCAAGTTTATGACGGTGCTCCTCTGAAATAGGAACGATATTAGACAAGCTTTTAAGGAGTTCTTGAGCAACTTCCTGTTCATTTAATATACGTTTCAGCATTGTTAAATGAATAAGAGATGAAAGATTCCCGGGATTCTGTTCTAATACATAATTTAAAACTCTTTCAGCTTCATCGTGATTTCCCATATGAAGTTCAACTAACGCCAAATTATTATAAGCTGGCCAGAACTCTTGGTATTTATCGACGATATTCAATAAGGTTGTCTTTGCAGATTTCCAATCATGATTAGCTAAATAGCTTGTCACTCTTTCTTGGAGAACAAGTAAATCATCATTTATGCTAAGATCATCATCTTCTTCACTTTGAATAATATCTAAGTAATCCTCAAGTTCTTCTAGTTGTTCTTCATCAGTACCTATCTCTAAATACTTTTGTGCATAAAGATTTGCTTTTTGAAACAATCCTAACTCAAAAAAAGCAAATGCTAATAAATAATATACATCTTCGTTTGCAGGAAATTTATCTAAAATATATTCTAATATTGTAATTGAAGTTTGATATTGATGCATTGATAAAAGCTTACGAGAAATATCAACTAACACAGTTTGATTTTCTTCATTTTCAGCTGCTTTTTTTAAATAATAGATCGCTTGCTCTGTATCGTTACTATTATAAGCTTTCATACCTTTTTCGTAGAAATAATCTTTAGGTAACGAGAACGAAACGACATTATGAAATTGATTTGTTTGATTCCCCAAATTTTCTGACATTCGATCCTCCAGTTATTAAAGCTTATCACAGTATATCACACAAAAAGAGGAAATAGTCGTCGTCCAAATTATAAGAATTTGTAAACGATCGAACAATTTCCACTTTCAATAAATTAAAAGTAGTCCAGCTTACTATAATACATGAAACGAAAAATATTGGAAACTACTTTTTAATTTTGGCTTTGTTAAACTAACTTGTTATTGAATGCTTCAAGCTAACAATATTAGTACTTACAATTGACTATTTTTCAACAAGATGATCCCATTGTTCAGAACTAGAATCCGGCATGGAAATAATCCTCATAGGATTCCCACCTACAAATGCCCCAGCTGGAACGTTTTTGTGTACAAGTGAAGCTGCTGAAATTTTTGCTCCATCACCAATTGTAACCCCTGGTAAAATCGTCGTATTTGCCCCAACTAACACATTATCTCCAATAAGAACTTCACCTAAACGGTATTCATCAATTAAATATTCATGCGCTAAAATCGTTGTGTTGTAGCCAATGATTGAATTTTTACCTACTGTGATTAACTCTGGAAACATTAAATCTGGAGTTACTTTAAATGCAAACGCAGTATACTCACCGATTGTCATTCCAATTAGTCGTCGAAACATCCAATTTTTCAATTTAAAAAACGGAATATATCTAGCAATTTCGATCACAATTACATTTCGAAAAACTTTCCAAAAAGAGACGGTTTTATACAATTGCCACAGTGAATTTACACCTTCAACATTGTAACGCTTTGTATTCCTCACTTTTCATCGATTCCTAAGATTTGTAAGATATCACTCATTTTTTCTAGCATAAAATCAGGTTGGTAAGTTTCTAAAAAGTCCTTCCCTTTTAAAGACCAGGCAACACCAGCTGTTTTCGTTCCAGCATTTTTGCCACCCTCAATATCATGATAGTTATCGCCAACCATAATCGTTTCTTCAGGAGTTGAATTAAGCTTTTTCAAGGCCAATTGAATAGGTTCTGGATGTGGCTTTGCATTTTTAACATCATCAATTGTAATGACCGTGTCAAAAAACTGTTTTAGTCTGCTAAAATTAAGTCCCATTTCAACAACGTTTCGTGCTTTTGTTGTGACGATTCCAATTTTATACCCTTTATTGTGCAGAGCTTCAACTGTTTCAAAAACTGTTTCGTATTCTTCAACAAACTCATCATGCATTTTTATATTAAATTGACGGTACTCAGCAATTAATTCCTCAACTCGTTCTTGGTCAACAGTCGAAAAAGATTCAACTAATGTTGGTCCCATAAATGGAATAACATGTTCACGTTGATATTGATTTGGGTAATATTTTTCTAATGTATGCATAAATGATGCAATTATTAATTCATTTGTATTAATTAACGTGCCATCTAGGTCAAATAATATTGTATTTATTTTCATTGGTAATTCCTTTCTATTTCGCTTCTACCTTACTATGTGATTCCGCTTGATTACTGATTCTTCCAATCACTCTTGCAACAATGCTGGTAACAATAAGTGCAAGTAAGAAACGGATTCCGAATAAATACCAAACCGGTATACCTAACGGAATGAATAAGAGAGTATCTTCTACTACCGCATGGCATGCTACTAAAAATAAGAAAACTAAATAGAGATCTCGTTTAGTAACCCCATCTTCTTTTACCGCTTGAATCATAACACCGGCACCAAAAGCCAAGCCAAAAAATAACCCCGCAGCTAATGTAACTCCTGCTTTCGCTTCTACACCAATCAATTTAGTAAAAGGTGATAAAAATTTTGTGATATAGTTCATCCAACCAAAATCTTTTGCAAATTGAATAAAAATCATTAGTGGGATAACGATTTTGATTAGCTGGAAAATCCCCTTTAGTGAAGAGATGATTGCCGTTAGAATTAAATCCCATCCAGTATTATTAGTTGCTTCTGTTGCAGCAATTCCTTTATGAACAATTTCCGTTCCACCTGGCCAAAAGAAATGCAAACATAATGCTGAAATGATCGCAAAACCAATTCTGACTAAAACGACAAATGATGCTTTAATCCCTACAGCAGATGCCACCGAGGTTTCAACAAATAAGTTATGAGAAAAACTTAGCATTACTGCAAGAATCAATGCTTCCTTCATAGTTAAATCCATTGGGAGCATCGCACCAATTGCGGCATATAAATTTAAAACATTTCCTAAAACTAATACTAATGCAGCATCTCCCTTTAAGCCTATAAAACTCATTAATGGTTCAAGAAGATTTACAAACCAATCCATTAGTGCTGTTTCTTTTATAATCATTAAAATGAAAGAAATAGGGAAGATGATTTTCCCTATTTTCCAAGAAGTTTGTAAGCCTACAAGTATGCCGCTTCTTAATGTCCCCAAAAGGATTCACCTCTCCCGTATTCTCTATTTAATTAAGCGTCTAAATATCGATCATTTGATAAGCCTTTTACTCTACGATAAATAAGAATAACAATAGCTCCTACTATAATTAGAACTGAAATAAATTGTGCCATTCGAATCGTATCCGTCAGCATTAAACTATCTGTACGAAGTCCCTCAATAAAGTATCTCCCTACTGAATACCAAATTAAATAACTTAAAAAGATCTCTCCTCGTCTAAGATTGAATCTTCTTAGCGAAATTAAAACGATAATTCCTACAAAACTCCATAGAGATTCATATAAAAATGTTGGGTGATAATACGTACCGTCAATATACATTTGATTTATAATCCAATTCGGTAAGTAAAGTCCTTCTAAAAATGCACGTGTAACTGGTCCCCCATGTGCTTCCTGATTCATAAAATTACCCCAGCGACCTAGCATTTGTCCTACTAGAATACTTGGCGCAGCAATGTCAGCTAATTTCCAGAAAGAATAGCCTTTTTTCTTTGCGATGAAATAACTTGCAATAAATGCACCTATTAAACCACCATGGATCGCTAAGCCACCTGACCAAATTTGAGGAATTTCGATTAAATTTTTCGAGTAATAATCTAGATTGAACAATACATAGTAGATTCTTGCTCCCAAAATTGCAGAAGGTACAGCAATTAACACAATATCCATAAAAGTTTCTTCATGAACACCTCGGCGCTTTCCTTCTCGTATAGCTAACCAAAGTCCGAGTAAAACTCCTGTTCCAATTAAAACTCCATACCATTTAATTGAAAGAGGACCTAATTGTAAAAACACTTTATCTAATGGTTGAATTGTTGAATCCATTCCTTTTTCCCCACTTCATTATTAAATTAAATCTTTAAAACTCATTCACATTATTTCCGCCTTGAATGACTTTTTCTAATCGATCAGCAAATTGCTGTGCAGCATTAACTCCCATTCGTTTTAAACGGAAATTCATTGCCGCTACTTCAATAATTACAGCTAAATTTCGACCAGGACGTACAGGTAACGTTATTTTCGAAATATCTGTATCTAAAATTCTAAGTTTCTCGTCATCTAAGCCAACTCTGTCATAAACTTTCTGAGAGTCCCAAATTTCTAAATCAATATTTAATGTAAGACGTTTATACGTACGAACAGAACCTGCACCAAAGAGTGTCATAACATTTATAATTCCTAACCCACGAATCTCTAATAAATGTTCGATTAATTCAGGAGAAGATCCAATTAACGTATCTTCATCCGTTTGACGGATCTCAACTGAGTCATCAGCTACTAATCGGTGACCTCGTTTAACTAATTCAAGAGCAGTTTCACTTTTACCGACACCACTTTTCCCAGTAATTAATACTCCTACACCATAAATGTCTACTAAAACGCCATGTAGTGCAGTTGTTGGTGCTAGTTTTGCTTCAAGAAAACTCGTAAGTCTACTATATAATTTTGTTGTCTTACTATTAGAAAGTAAAATCGGAACTCCAGTTTCATCTCCAGCCTCAACTAGTTCAGGAGGAGTTTCAAGTCCGCGTGTAACGATGATACAAGGTGTATCCTCTGCGCAAAGTTTCTTTAATCGGTCAACTTTTTGTTCATCAGTTAGACTCTCATAAAATGTTAGCTCTGTCTTCCCTAACAATTGCACACGATCAGATGGATAATATGTAAAGAATCCTGCTACTTCTATCCCAGGACGCGATAAGTCTGTCGTATTAATAGACTTATTTAACCCAGCACTTCCACTTAGCACCTCTAATTTAAAGTGCTCAACTAAATCCTTCGTACGTAACTTACCCATTACGAACCTCCTAAGGTTTAATATTTATGTACTTTCCTACATATTGTACCATTTTTAAACAAGGTGGGAAAATGTCGAGAAATGACATTAATTAATTTTAATCTAAAAGCTATAAAACCTAAAATTGTCATCTTAAAAACAATAATCGAAAGATATTAACCAACACTAAATCTAGTTAAATATTCTTATTATGGTTAAATTTGTAAATTAAACTAAAACATTTGACTTACCTATTGAATCAAAACACCATGGCAAACTAATCATTTATTTAACTTTTATCAATCAATCTTTGATTTCTTCCGATAAGAATAGTGTTTAACAAATAATTGTATAGAGGTGAATTATGTTGAAGAAATGGCTTTATAGTGTAAGCTCTTTACTGCTAGCATTTACTTTTTTTCTTCCGTTACTTAGCAATACGATCGCATTTGCAGAAGAGGCAAGCACAATCCAAAAATTAAACTTAGAAGTAACAAACAGCGTCAAAGATGATGAAATAACAACTAAAGTAAATAAGGACTTATTGTCAAATTCATTAAAAGACTTCGCTACATTAAGTGTTACCGTTTACGAAAATGCGGAACCAAAGGTAACTTCTGAAAACTTATCAAGTTTTGTAAAAACAGGTGTTACTAATAATGAAAATGGAATCAAAACAACTTTAAAACCTCATGATGAAACATATGATGCATATGTCTTAACAATCCTTTACTCCCAGTCAAATACACCACTTGCATATCATTTAGACAAACTCTCAATCGACAATACACCAACGGATGAAAACAAATTACAATTATCTGAAAGCGACATTTCAATCGCTCCAGGCGAAACAAAAGAAATTAAAGTAACATTTTTGAATGAAAAAGGCGTTAAAGAAGATATCACCCTTAAACCTGAGTTAACTGTTGAAAATGAAGATAATGATTTAATCACTTATAAAAACGGTATCATTACTGCTGGTGAAGAATTCGGTACAACAGAATTAACTTTTAATTATTTAAATTCGACGGCTACTTTAAATGTAACAATTGAAGAACAGCCAGAATTAGAAGGTATCAAAATCGATCCTAGAGAATTTAAATTAGCTGTTGGTAAAACACTTCCTTTAAAAGTATATGGAGTTTACTCTGACGGTTCTAAAGAAGTATTAAAAGAAGGCTTAACTTGGCAAACATCGAATAGTTCAGTAGCTACAGTTAAAGATGGCGTAGTAACAGGAGTTAAAGTAGGAAAAAGTAATGTTTTTATTACCGTTTCATATGAAGATTTTAGTGCAAAAACAGAAGGTAAAATTTTTGTGCAAGAAGCTGCTAAAATAAAAAATATTATTGCATCACCTTCTAAAATAAAGCTAAAACAAGGTGAAAAAGAAACGATTAAAATCTATGCTGTTTATACTGATGGAAAGAAAAAAGATGTTACAAAAGATATAAAATGGAAGATATCAAATACTAAAATTATTACTTATTCAAATGGTAAAATCGTAGCTAAAGCAAAAGGCGCAGCAGTAATTAAAGCTAGTTATCAAAATTTCAAAACAACGATTACTGTTGTTATTGAGAAAAAAAGTAAGCATGACGACGACGATCGTGATCACGGAAATAAACACGACCATGATGATGATGATGATAATCATAAACACGATGATCATGGACATGGAAAAAGATAAAAAATGCTAAATAGTAAAGCTCCCTACACTAATTAGGGAGCTCTTACTATTTTCTATTCGCATGTTTACTTTTATTTTTTGGATCAAAGACGAAATATTGAATCAACATACTGAATGTACTAATTAATATTGAAGCGATTATAGCTGTACCAAAACCATTTACTCTTAATGCATCACCAAGTATATAGTCAGTTATTTCTAATGTAATTGCATTAATTATGAAAATAAATAATCCCAAAGTAAAAATAGTTACTGGTAATGTTATTAAAATCAATACAGGTCTAATAACTGTATTTAATATTGATAAAACTAAAGCGGCAATAACAGCTGTTGGAATATTTGCAACATAAAAATCCGGTTGAAGAAAACCAGCAACAACGATAAAAACTAAACTATTTATTGCTAATGAAAATAACCATCTCATGAACTTCCCACGTCACCTTCTCTCGGAACAACAAAAATCCAAACTAAATATACAAATAAAATTGCCCCGAAGCCTATAAAAAATAATAAAACAAATATCAATCGAATTAGTGTGCTATCAAAATTAAAATAGTTACCTAATCCTCCACACACACCAGCAATCATTGAGTCTTTAGAAGATCGAAATAGTTTTCTCACAGAAATCTCCTCTCTATCAACAAATCCATTTTTATTTATATTTTATTCATTCTCATTTCTTTATTATTTATTGTATGCCAAAGCATTCAAGAAATGTGGACCACTTATGTATTTCCCTATTGAATTATGATTATGTAGTATATCAAATAAAACAAATACAAAGAAAAAAGAAGACACTCTCTTTTCTTTGTATTTCATGTAACTAAATCGTTCTTATGATTCCATTAAAGCCATTCTTTGTTCCATTCGGCTTTTATCTCGCTCTAATACCGTTTTTAAATACTTACCTGTATGTGAAGCATCTACTTTACATAGATTTTCAGGTGTACCTGTTGCTACAATTGTTCCACCTTTATCTCCACCTTCTGGACCGAGGTCTATTAAGTAGTCTGCAGCTTTTATAACATCTAAATTATGTTCAATGACAAGAACAGTATCGCCATTGTCAACTAATCTTTGTAAGACAACTAATAATCTAGCGATATCATCTACATGTAAGCCAGTTGTTGGTTCATCTAGAATATATAATGTGCGGCCGTTCGTACGTTTATGAAGTTCTGATGCAAGTTTTACACGTTGAGCCTCCCCACCAGATAATGTAGTAGCTGGCTGCCCAAGAGTAATGTAACCCAAGCCTACGTCATATAAAGTTTGTAACTTTCGTTTAATCTTTGGAATATTTTCAAAGAAAACAACAGCATCCTCAACATTCATATCTAAAACTTCCGAAACAGATTTGTCTTTATACTTAACCTCTAAAGTTTCTCTATTGTATCGTTTTCCATGACATACTTCACAGGGTACGTACACATCTGGTAAGAAATGCATCTCGATTTTTATAATACCATCGCCACGACATGCTTCACATCTACCACCTTTAACATTGAAACTAAATCGGCCTTTTTTATACCCTCTAACCTTTGACTCATTTGTAGTCGCATAAACGTCACGAATATCGTCAAATACACCTGTATAAGTTGCAGGATTAGAACGCGGTGTACGTCCGATTGGAGATTGATCAATATCTATAACTTTTTCTAAGTGTTCAATCCCTTTGATTTCTTTATGTTCACCTGGGCGCACTTTAGAGCCATTTAAATTTTTGGCTAATGATTTATATAGTATTTCATTAATTAAAGTACTTTTACCTGAACCAGATACACCCGTTACTGCAACAAAAGTACCTAAAGGAAATGCAGTCGAAACATTTTTCAAGTTGTTTTCTTTTGCACCAATAATCTTAATTTCACGGCCATCACCTTTTCGTCGTTCAAGTGGTACTGGAATGAACTTCTCACCTGATAAATATTTACCAGTTAATGAATTTTCATCCTCCATCACTTCTTTTGGTGTACCTTGAGAAATGATTTGTCCGCCATGTACACCTGCACCTGGCCCAATATCAATTAAATAATCAGCTGCTAACATTGTATCTTCATCATGTTCAACGACAATCAATGTATTTCCGATATCACGCATGTTTAATAAAGTAGAAATTAAACGATCATTATCTCGTTGATGTAATCCAATTGAAGGCTCATCTAGAATATAAAGAACTCCTGTCAACCTAGATCCAATTTGAGTTGCTAAACGAATTCGTTGTGCTTCTCCACCTGATAATGTACCTGCTGCACGATTTAACGTTAAATAGTCCAATCCAACATTAACAAGAAATCCTAATCGTTCTCTAATTTCTCTTAAGATTAAGTTCGCTATTTTTTCTTGCTTCGGAGTAAGATCCAGTCCACCAAAGAAATCATACGCCTCTTTAACTGACATTTTCGTTACTTCACCTACATGAAGTCCATTAATAAAGACTGCAAGAGCCTCTTTTCTTAAACGGTGTCCTTTACAAGTTGGACAGCTTTGTTGTGCCATATATTTTTCCATTTGTTCACGAATAAAATCTGAAGTCGTTTCTTTATAACGTCTTTCTACATTTGAAACTACTCCTTCAAATTCAATCATCGCTTCACGCACATGGCCTTGTTCATTATCATACTTAAAATAGATTTGCTCTCCATCACTACCATAAAGAATTTTATCTTGTAAGTGTTTTGGTATGTCTTTGAACGGGATATCCATATTGATTCCGTAGTGATTACATACACTTTCTAGGAGTTGTGGATAATACATAGAACTAATTGATTCCCAAGGAGCAATTGCATTTTCTCTAAGTGTTAATCCTTCATTCGGAATGATTAGGTTTAAATCAACTTCTAATTTTGTACCAAGTCCATCACATGAATGACATGCTCCAAATGGGCTATTGAACGAGAACATACGAGGCTCTAATTCGCCAATTGAGAAACCACAATGAGGACATGCGTGATGTTCACTAAATAATAATTCTTCTTCTCCGATGACATCAATAATGACACGGCCTTCTCCAAGTTTTAATGCTGTTTCAAGGGAATCAGCAAGTCGAGTAGCTACCCCATCTTTTATAACAATACGGTCAATGACTACTTCAATTGAATGTTTTTTGTTTTTTTCCAACTCAATCTCATCTGAAACATCAAAAAGCTCTCCGTCTACACGCACACGAACAAAACCTTGTTTTTTAATGTCTTCAAATACTTTTACATGTGTCCCTTTTCGGCCAGAAATAACTGGTGAAAGCACTTGGAGTTTTGTTTTTTCTGGGTACTCCATTACTCGATCCACCATTTGCTCTACAGTTTGCGATGTTATTTCAATTCCATGTGTTGGACAGATTGGTGTCCCAATACGAGCATATAATAATCGTAAATAATCATAAATTTCTGTTACAGTACCAACCGTTGAACGTGGATTTCGGCTTGTTGTCTTTTGATCAATTGAAATTGCTGGTGAAAGACCTTCAATTGAATCAACATCAGGTTTATCCATCTGACCTAAAAATTGGCGTGCATACGCAGACAATGACTCTACATATCTACGTTGACCTTCAGCGTAAATTGTATCAAAAGCTAGTGAGGATTTTCCTGATCCTGATAATCCAGTTACAACTACTAATTGATTTCTTGGAATAGTCACATCGATATTTTTTAAATTATGTGCTCTAGCTCCTTTGATAATAATTTCATTCATATTTTTCAATTTCCTCACCTCTCAGCCTTTAACTCTAATATTAAGTCACGAAGTTCTGTTGCTCGTTCGAAATCGAGCGCCTTCGCTGCATCCTTCATCTCCATTTCAATTGATTGAATGAATAGATGACGTTCTTTTTTGTTCATTTTTGCATATTTAGCACCAAGGCCATTTTCATAAACATCTTCAACTTCTGCAACTGAAGTCGCTCGAATAACATCGCGTACTTGTTTAATGATTGTTTTAGGTGTAATACCATGCTCTTTATTATAAGTTTCTTGAATTTCGCGTCGACGTTTCGTTTCCTCAATTGCTATATTCATTGAATTCGTCATTTTATCAGCATACATAATTACATGACCATTCGAATTCCTGGCTGCACGGCCAATTGTTTGAATTAGCGAACGTTCAGAACGTAAAAATCCTTCTTTATCAGCATCTAAAATAGCAACTAACGAAACTTCTGGAATATCGATACCTTCCCTTAATAGGTTAATACCGATTAAAACATCATACTTACCTAAACGAAGATCACGAATGATTTCAATACGCTCTAGCGTTTTAATTTCAGAATGTAAGTAGTTTACTTTAATACCAATTTCCTTCAAATAATCCGTTAAATCCTCTGACATTTTTTTCGTTAGTGTAGTGATTAATACTCTTTCATTTTTAGCAATACGATTTCTTAGTTCATCTATTAAATCGTCTATTTGACCTTCAATTGGACGAACATCAATCGTCGGATCTAATAGACCAGTAGGACGAATGATTTGTTCTACTTTTTCAGGACATAATTCTAACTCATAAGGTCCTGGAGTAGCTGTGACATAAATAGTTTGTTGTACCTTGTCTTCAAACTCTTGAAATTTTAAAGGGCGATTATCTAAAGCAGATGGTAGACGGAACCCATGATCGACTAATACTTGTTTTCTAGCCTGGTCACCGTTAAACATTCCTCGAATTTGAGGTACCGTAACATGCGACTCGTCGATTACCATTAAGAAATCTTCAGGAAAGTAATCTAATAAAGTATACGGTGTTGAACCTGGTGGTCTTAATGTCAAATGACGGGAATAATTTTCAATTCCTGAACAAAATCCCATTTCATTCATCATCTCTAAATCATATCTCGTACGCTGTTCTAATCTTTGAGCTTCTAATAATTTTCCGTTCTCTTTCATTATTTTTAAACGCTCTTCTAGTTCAGCCTCAATATTCTTAATCGCAACTTTCATTTTTTCTTCACGTGTTACGAAGTGGGATGCTGGGAAGATTGCGACATGATCCCGATCTCCTAGAATCTCGCCAGTTAATGCGTCCACTTCTCGAATTCTCTCAATTTCATCACCAAAAAATTCCACACGAATACAGTGTTCATCTCGAGAGGCTGGGAAAATTTCTACCACATCGCCACGAACTCGAAACGTACCACGGGAGAAGTCAATATCATTACGTGCATACTGAATATCTACTAATTTATGCAATAAGTCATCTCTACTAATTTCCATTCCATTTCGCAATGAACAGACTAACTCACGATATTCTTCTGGATTACCCAAACCGTATATACATGAAACACTCGCAACAATGATAACATCCTGTCTTTCAAAAAGGGAGGAAGTAGCAGAGTGGCGTAATTTATCAATTTCATCATTAATACTAGAATCTTTTTCAATATACGTATCCGTTTGAGGTACGTACGCTTCCGGTTGAAAGTAATCATAGTAACTAACAAAGTATTCAACTGCATTATTTGGAAAAAACTCTTTTAATTCACTATATAATTGACCAGCAAGTGTTTTATTGTGAGCAAAAACTAGTGTCGGTTTACCTATTTCCTTAATTACATTTGAAATGGTAAAAGTTTTCCCCGTACCTGTTGCTCCTAACAACACCTGATGCTTTTTACCATTTTTTACTCCATCCACAAGTTCTCTTATCGCATTCGGCTGATCGCCTTGTGGTGAATAATTAGATACTATCTCAAAACTCTGCTCCATCTTCCCCGCCTCCATTTCCAAAACATACCTATCCTTCTATTTTACCACAAAATTGTAAAAATCAATCAAAAACAGAACAAATGTACTTTAATTTTTAACTCCAATTTAATATTATCTAGGTTCAGGAGAGAATTCAAGTCATTAAACAAGAACGTACATTCTTTCGAACTTCACTTTACTGATTCTGTTAATAAAAAAACCTAGTCTTGATGGTTTAAAATCATCAGACTAGGTTTCTATTTTATTGAATCCTTAAATCATAAAACTGTAATTTTTTTACTAATTCCTTATTATGTTCTTTTGTATTTTTTAATTTTACTCTTCCTTCATAAATAACATTTCCATCACTCAAATCAATGATTATGAACATGCCATTACTACTACTTACTGTTTCACTTGTGGTAGTTGGATACATATATAATTTACCTTTTGAAATTAGATTGTTTATCATTGTTTCTTTTTTCTTTAGTGGAATGTTTATTGGTTCTCCATCAAGCATTTTTCTTTCGAGATTATATTTTAAAACTGATTGTCCCTTATCATTACGATTGACGATGTATAGAACATTACTATCGAGCATCAATTGACTTTGTTTTGCAATCTCTAGTTGTTCTTTTGTTAAGTTTAACGGCTCATCTTTTCCAGTATTCATGTTAAGTACATGCAAATCACTTCTGATTAGTTCTGAAGTTGAATCTCCGTTTTGTTGAACAGTATCCTTTGATTCCATCTCCATATAAACAAAATAATTATTTGGTTGAGTTGGATCCACTGAACCTGTAGTTTGTACGTCAGTATGAATATTGCCTTCATTTTTAGATAAGTTAAATACTTTCGTTTCAACAATTTTCTTTTGACTTACATTGATTCGATATATAACGCGTTCATTTTGGTCAACAACTTCATTTAGATTACCATTATGATTATCGCTAAAATTGGTCTTATTTTGATACGTCGTTACTACAATTTCTTTTCCAATTATTTGAATGTCTTCTACGTTTATATATGAATATTCCTCTTCTTTAGGGATATCTAATTTAAACTTAAAGCGATCTTTATTTTGACGATCCATCCCATCAATATATAGTTTATACCCATTATTTTTTTCATTATATCCTGCATGTTTCCCTCTCGCATCAGCATACCAAATATAATTTTTATCAATGTAAAACCCAGACGACAAGGTTTTTCCGCGCATATAATTTTTTTCTTCTTTTTGCAAATCATTTAGTTTCTGAATCTCAAAATAATTAGTATTAAACTGATCAAAAATTAGATTACTATTACGATACTCACTCCCAGTTGTCGTAATCCTTAAATTATTATCAATACCGTTTTTATTATACCCTGCATTGACTACAATGTTTTTTACTTCCTTCGAATCCCCTTTTTCTGTTGCTAAATAAAAATTAGGTTTTTTGCTTTCAGATGTTGCAACCTTTGTATAAAAGATACCAAGGCTGAGAGTCGTCACAGCTGCGATCACTGCCATATTACGATAACGTTTCATCATGTCTCCTCCTTTATACCGATACTTTATTCTTTAATAAAAATTTACTTAGTAAGATTGAAGCTAGCGTAATTAAAACGATTAAACCTAATTCAATGAAAATTACCTCAATCGGATAAAATGAGAATCCGCCATTATTTACTAATACTAGATCATTTAATAAAATTGGTGAGATTAAAACAAAGACAATGGCAATCGCATATAAAATACCGAACACGATCCCTTTCCATCGGTAGCTTCTTTCTAATAAGATAGCAGTAAAAATAACAAAGACTGATACCATTCCTGCTCCGTAAGATAGTAGAAACTGAACAAAACTTCCTGGCAATACGATTCCATAAAATTGGTTATTTATTATTAAATCGACTGTATTGACTTTTGCAAGCAGTTCACTAGGCACTATACTCTGAAATACACTTATTTCAATTGGTAAGATAATCAATTGAAAAGCAAGTAAACTTAAGACCATGATCATAATTGTTGTTGCTTTCGCATAATAAATCGTCATTCTTGAAGTTGGTAACATGAATAAGCGATAAATAAATGTGTTTTTCCCAAAATAATCTCGATACCAAATAATAAAGATATAAAGCATCATTAATGCTACACAGATTGCTATTGGAGCAACAAATAATAAATGCCTTGTTACATGATTAAAACTTAATAAACCATTTGATTCAATGAATGCCTCTGTTGCTTTTATGGAGCTTGCATAATTTGCGTCTTTTGCTGTTGCCATATAGTCAGACTTCACTAAAAACAAACTTACAAACTGAGAAATAGCCGTTAAAATTAATAACCCAATATATAATTTACTGAATCGATTGATTTCAAAATTAACAAGTTTTATAAAACGATTCATGATTGATACACCTCTCTCATTACGTCAATCACTGACTTACCTTCTTCTAATCGTAATTCTTCTGTATAAAATTCTTTTAATATTTCTCCATTGTCTAATAGAATAACTTTATCGATTAAATGTTCAATATCATTAATTTCATGAGTTGTTATAATTACCCCTCTGTCTTCTATTAGATGACTTGTAAATACTTTTGCGATTTGCTCCCTGCTAAACATATCTATTCCTGAAAAAGGTTCATCCATCAAGACATAATCCACGTCTAATCCAAGTCCAAATAGTAGATTTGCTTTTGCAGAGTTCCCTTTCGAAAGCTCACCTAATTTATCCTCTTTATTTAATTTAAAAAAGCCTAATAACTCTTCAGCACGATTTTTATTCCAATTCACATAAAAATCTTCCATAAATTGTATCGCTTCACCTACTGTAAAGTTTGGAAGCATCGTTAATGTATCAGGAATAAATGTAATATTTTCATACATCGAATGATGAATTTGCTTTTCATCAATTAATACTTCACCTTGATCAATTGGAGTAATACCCATAATTGCTTTCATTGTTGTTGATTTCCCCACACCATTAATCCCGATTAGACATGTGATTTCTCCTTTATTTGCTGTAAAAGAGACGTTACGAAGAACATTTTTACGACCATATTTTTTTGACACATTTTTCACTTCAATCATTTTTGTTCTCCTTTCGACATCGATATTTTTTTCTCATAGTTTTGCTTAACCATTTCTAACAATTCATTAACTGGAACATTAATGACTTTAATTGAATCAACGAATTCATTAACTGCTTCCATTATTAATTCATTTCTTACACCGTTTAATATATTGCTATCTGTCGTAACTTTACTTGGAAAATTTCGTTCAGTTGTAATCAATCCTTGTTCCTCCATTTCCTTGTACGCTTTTTGTACAGTATTTGGATTTATATTAAATTGAACTGCCAGTTCTCTTCTTGATGGTATTTCCTGCCCTGCCTCTAATAGTCCTTTTGCAATTTTTTGCTTAAAGTTCCTAACGACCTGTAGATAAACCGGCTCGCGATTATTCACATTAAACTCCATCAGTCCACCTCCTACTTTGATGATAATCTTTCGATATCACACGTGTGTGTACTACTTAGTTCATACACCTTATACCTGTACTATACATGCAATACACTAAACTTGTCAAACACAAAAATAAAAAAAAGACATTCATTATTTTCCTTCATAAATAATGAATTTCTCTTTTATTAGCTATACTTTCTTGATTTCAACATATAAAAAACGAGCGTAATGAAAATACAAATAACAAAGAAAATCATCACATAATTATCCAACTGGTTCACTGTATTCAATGCATTTTGTACAACTGACCAAAGTAAATATGAAATCAAAATGATTACCTCAAACTTTAAAAATGACATCATTTTCAATGCCAATGTATATTGTCTTTCCGCATTTTGCTCTGTAATTTTTACAATATAATTAAACTTATCTGGAAATGATTGTGTTTTAGAATACAAGAAATAAATTATCAATCCAACTCCCCAAAGGATAATTATAGACCACTTTGGACCCCAATTGTCTACATCTCCCATAAAGTTAAAATGGATTGGAATTCGATTTGGTAATTTATGATAAATGAACATTATATAGATAGCTGACAATCCAATCAATAGTAAGGAAAGACGATTCATCAATTTTTGAAACAAATTTTCTTGTATTTTTATTATTGGTCTATTTTCCATATTAAACCTCCACTTTCTATTTAATGCTAGCTTTACGATCTTTTCTTACAACGAATATATAGAAAAAAATACTTGGCCAAGGAAATTGAATGATTCCTAGTAGACCCCATAACCACGCTGAACGATTACGCTTTTTCGCATTTGTAAACAGCGTAATACTTTGTATCATTAAAATAATAAATACAACTATTAGTAGTATAATATTCATGGCTGTCCATTCCATTTTATAGCCACTCCTTTTTCAATTTCTTTTTATCTCTCCTAAAAATAAATGGCATCACGATAAACCCAATAACTTGGATAATAATAATACTTGCTGGCGTTTTAAAGGCTACTAAAATAGTACCTATAAACAGGCTACATGCAACACAAATGAATAGAATTAGTTCTCTAAAAAAGGCCGCTCTCTTTTGTTCTTCATGCATTTTAATTTTCTGTGTAAGTGAATTAATAGAGGGTTCCGGAACGTCTGTTAATTCATCTATCTGATTTAAAATTGAAACAAATTCATTCATTTTCTTATTCATACTTCAGAAGCTCCTCTCTTATTTCTTTCATTCCATTATGAATTCTTGATTTGACGGTTCCTTCACGAATTCCCATCATATTTCCTATCTCTTCATTTGTGTAACCGTAATAATGCTTTAACAAAATTGCCGCACGCACTTCAAATTTTAATTTCTCGAATCCATCCATTACATCATTCCACTCAAAACCCTTGTAAGACAATTGCCATTGTAGCGAACGCAATAATTGTTCTTTCTCACTCTTCTTCCAAAACCATTCACGCTTCCTCTTTCTTTGTTGGTCTAAATAAATTCTAGTCGCGATTGTAATTAGCCAAGTTGAAAATTTGGATTGACCGTTGTATTTCTTTATATTGTCATATCCTTTCAGCATTGTATCCTGTACCAAATCTTCTGCAGTTTGTTGATTTAGCGTCATCTTTATTACATATTTATATAAAAAGGAGTAATGGGTTTGAAAAAGTTTAGCGAATGCTTCTTGGTCACCTTGCTGAGCATTCTTTATAATTTTTAATTCATCTAATTCAGCCATATCTTCCTCCTTCCTTCCTTGCTTGTTATTACAATTTTTATTTGGTTTCATTTGTTATACGTTTAGATTCTACAAGTCGTTCATTTTTCTTTTATTTTTTTCATTTGGAAACTAATAGCTATTAAAAATAATAAAAATCGATGTTGGCTTGTACAAAAAAAAAGACTGTCAAATAAGGACAGTCTACATTCCTAAATACTATTAATCAGTCCCATTAGGACAGCAACGCTGCAGTTAAATTAGCATCATACAGATTAACACCAGTAACCGTTTTAACTTGCAGTACCTCATTTTCCTCTAAATGAGTTATTATAGCTACTTTTGCTAAAGTTGACCCAGGTGAAACTGTAACTGAAGTAATGAAACGAGCATTCGTAAATATCTCAAAAATTACTGGAGTACCCGGTGCACCGTCTGCTAAATTAGCGTTAAAAGTAATACCATAAGTTCCAGATTTTTTTATCACAAGTCCTCCAAGAGGAGAAACATCAATATTCAATGCAAAAACTTGATTGTTTAATGGGATCAGTGCATCTGGTCCAAAGATTGTGCCACCAGTAGTAGGGGCACTAAACGATACGTATCCTAATACTAATGTATTATGATGATGTTTTTTTTCTTTTTTGGAATCAGACATCTAGATTTCACCTCCTAAAATAAAAAAAAAATTTCGCTAACTCTATCACATTTATAACGATAATTTGCTGAAAATAATAAACTCTAGTCTAGCTTTGCAGCAGTTAGATTAGCGTCAAAAAGAATTATTGCTACAGTAGTTTTAACTTGCAGAACCTCGTTTTTCTCTAATTGTGCTACAATTTTTGCAACTTTAGCTAAAGTTGACCCAGACGGGTTCGAAACTGAAGCAATAAGTCGAGTGTTAGCGTAGATTTCATATTCTGCTGCCACACCTGACGCTAAATTTGTATTAAAAGTAATTCCATAGATTCCAGATTTTTTTATTACAAGCCCTCCTAATGGAGAAACATCAATATTCTCTGCAATAATTACATTGGTTAATGGGATAATTGTATTTGGCCCCAAAGCTATACCACCTGGTGGGCTAAATGATACATAACCGAGAACCGTTTCATTCTTATGACAATGTTTTTCCTCGTGGTGCTTCTTCTTAGAATCTTTTGACAAACTTGTCACCTCCAAAATTAACTATTAATATAGTAAATGCGAATTGTACAAGCTATGTGCGAACAAAAGGGCATTTATCTTCATGGTAAAACTTTCCATTTTTAAACGTCGTTTAAATAATTTTTTTTCAAACAAAAAAAGGTAAAGCACATTCGACTTTACCCTTCACTCTAAATAACTTTATTTCGGACGATCTATTGTAAACATTTCTCCGACTTTAGCATAATCATTTCCGGCCAAGCGACTAACTGCTTTTAATCCATTAGCATCTATACGTCCATTTTCATAAATTTCATCTTTTATATGAAAATAAACAACTTTGCCAATTAATAAGTCACAAGCTTCATTATCTTTACCTAACGGGATTACTTGTTCCAATATACATTCCATTCGAATTTTTGACTCTTTCACTCCTGGAACTGAAACCATTACACTTTCCACTGGAGTTAATCCTGCTAGTTGAATTTCACTCTCGTCTGGTGGTAAAGCTGCCGCTGTTTTGTTTATTGCCTCAACATTAGATTCATCTACGATATGAACAACAAATTCATTTTTCTCAATTGCATTTCTTGCTGTATCTTTTTGTTTTCCATTTTGTCTTTGTACAGAAATGGAAATCATAGGTGGATTTGCAGTGACGATATTTAAATAACTAAAAGGTGCACCATTTAATACTCCTTCACTCGATTCAGTTGTTACAAAAGCAATTGGTCTAGGAATAATTCCACCAATTAGAAACTTATAATTATCGCGTTCACTTAATTCATTTGGAGAAAATGACTGCATTCTTCCACCTCTTAAAAGTTTTTTACATACCAACTAGCTGCTGTTTCAATTTCAGTTCTTGTTAAGCTATGTCCATTATTTTCCCAATGAACTTCTACATCAGCACCTGCACCTTTTAATAGTGACGCCAACTCTTCAGTTTCTTGAGGTAAACAAATAGGATCATTTTTACCTGCACCAATAAAGACAGCTACATCCTTCATTTTAGGCAAATCAAGGTTTCGAATTGGCACCATAGGATGTAATAGCATTGCACCCTTCAATACATTTTCATAATGGAAAAGTAAGCTTCCAGCAATATTAGCGCCATTAGAATAACCGATAGCAATCACATTTTTAGCATTAAATCCGTGTTCTACTGATGCCGTATCAATAAATTCTTTTAATTCTTTCGTACGGAAAATTAAATCTTCCTCATCAAATACTCCTTCAGCTAATCGTTTAAAGAAACGGGGCATCCCATTTTCACTTACATTTCCTCTAACTGATAGTACTGATGCTTCATCATCAATCATACCAGCAATCGGTAATAAATCATGCTCATTCCCACCAGTACCATGCAGTAATAAGAATGTTGGTTTATTTTGGTCTTTCCCTTTAATAAATACGTGCTTCATCATTTATTCTCCTTTCACTTCTCTAATTTTTATTGGTTGTAGATGATTTTCAATTAATTCGCGATTCGGTTCTTGCCATTTAGGTAACATTAAATGCTCCCCTAACTGTTCTTTTGACTCGTCGATCATAAAACCTGGAGGATCTGTTGCGATTTCAAATAATAATCCGCCATGCTCACGGAAATAGATCGCATTAAAATAATTTCGATCCTTAACTTCAGTTACACCATAATGATTTTCATGCACTTTTTCCTGCCATTTTAAGTGTTCTTCATCGTTACTAGCTCGCCATGCAATATGGTGAACCGTTCCAACTCCCATTACACCTCTACCAACTGGAGCTAATTCAATATCGATAATGTTTCCAATATCACTACTCGCTTTAAATCTTAGGTAATTTCCGTCTTGACCTAAGCTTTCCAGTTCCATGACGTTTTCTAAAAGTTCTGCTGTTTTATGTGGTGCGCCTGAATAAAGAACTGCTCCACCAAAACCTTTAATCGCAACATCCTTTGTAACTCCATTAAATTCCCAAGTATTTTGGGGACCTTCTTCCCTTTCCACTAACTCTAGTTTCAACCCATGAATATCTTCAAATTGAAGGAAAGTTTCCCCAAATCTTGTGACCTTTGTCGTCTCAATTTTAAAAGAAGCTAACCTCTTTTCCCAAAATGATAATGAGTTAGATGGTATTAAAAACGTTGTGATTCCTACCTGTCCACTACCTACTCTACCTTTATACGCATTAGCCCAAGGGAAAAATGTCATTATTGTTCCAGGCTCTGCACCTTCATTTCCAAAGTAAAAATGATAAGTGCCTGGGTCATCAAAGTTTATCGTTTTTTTCACAAAACGGAGACCTAGAATACCAGCATAAAAATCCATATTCTCCTGTGGATCACCCACAATGGCCGTTATATGATGTAAACCTTTCATTTTTTCCATAAACTAACCACCCATCCTATTATTTTTTTATTTATTTAACTTCCTTAATAAGTTTAGTAACTGTAACTGCTCATCTTCAGATAATTTATTAAACTGATTTTGCTGAAATTGCTCTTGCGTAGGTACAATTTCCTCATACATCTTCTGACCTAATTCAGTTAAAGAGAGATATTTGTTTTTCCATTCTGTTTCTCTTTTGATCCAATTTAACTCTTCCATTTTCTTTAATAAATGAGTCACATTTCCTTTTGTAACGACCAATTTATCTGCTAACTCTTGTTGAGTAATTCTTTTATTTCGCCCTACATGAACAATGACATCAAACTGTGCAGTTGTCAGTCCCCAATTTTTTAATTGGCTATTTGATTCCCTTACATTTTTTAGATAAAAACGTGCTAAACGAAACCAAAGTAATACGGCTAAATTTTTTGATTTATGTGAAGAAACATCATGTTCATTTTTTTTCATTTTTAGCACCTCAGCTGATTGAACTTATCATCAGTTTAATATTAAACTGATAAAAAATCAAGTAGTAAACTTTCGATTAAATTTGCTAATCTTTTTAATTTAAAAAGTAAAACAACTTTGCACATTTTCTATTTTTAAACAAAAACTAGCTTTTAATTCTTCTAAAAGTCATTAAACTATTTGTCACGATTATTAAAAATAGTAGTCTATATGTTAATGATTGTCATTACATTCTATTCTTCATAAGGAATGATTTGGAAAATACATTCTTCATTTCTTCAAGGTTTAGCTAAAGGTTAGATCCTTTTATTAATAGTACATATTTGTTTTATTATTTTAATCCTATGGTTTGATGTAATTGGTTCTGTACTCCGAAATATTAAAACGACAAAAGTTCGGCAAAAATTCTTATATATCATCGCTTTTTTCCGCTGAACTAATAAGCTTTGTTGTTTTTAAAATGGTCAGTTACAATTTTTTGCTTTAAAAACCTTGAATGAAATTAGAAATAAAATCCAAAATAAGATTGAACAACAATGAATCTCAAAAAGGAGAGAAAAAAATGAACAAACTGCTACTTAAAATAACAATATTATTTTTGAGTTTTGCCTTAGTTTTATCTCCAATCACATCAAAAGCAGAAACAGATACTCGTGTACACTCACCAAAATGCATGAGTAAATCATCTGTTCAACTAAAAAATGATATGAGAAAACTATGGATGGATCACACTATCTGGACGAGTAAGTATATTACTAGTGCGACTGCAGGGTTGGCAGATAAGGATAAGGTTCTTGCTAGATTACTTCAGAATCAAAAGGATATTGGCAATGCGATAAAACCTTATTATGGTGCAGCAGCAGGAGATCAACTTACTAAACTTTTAACTGACCATATCGTGATTGCAGGGAAGTTAATCGAGGCTGCAAAAGTAAATGATCAAGCAAACTTAAAAAAATTAAATGACGATTGGTTTAAAAACGCCGATGATATTGCCAATTTCTTAAGCAAAGCAAATCCAAAATGGAACAATAAGGCATTAAAGGATTTGCTACATATGCATCTACAGATGGTGACAAATGAGGTAGTAACTAGAATTAAAATGGATTGGGATGGCAATATAAAAGCTTTTGATGATGGACTGAACCATATTATCCGTTTAGCTGATGCTTTATCAGTTGGAATCATCAAACAATTCCCAAATAAATTTAAAAACTAATTAAAATAGCAACTATAACAAACGTTTGTTTTTACCATTTTATACAGAAAAAAGATGAATTCCGATTTAATCTGAATTCATCTTTTTTTTCGTTATGTTACTTGATTTAATTTCTCGATTACTCTTCTCTTTTTGTAAAGCATTCTTCCTACTTCACCAACATCTTCAATCGCTTGCTTATTTACATATGCACCAAATATTAATCCTGCAATCGGAACCATTTGAAATAATTTTTTCCATCCCATATTATCTCGATAAGTATAAAATACTTCTCTCCATCCTTCGATTTGAGAAAAAGCTTTTTTTCCTTCAATATTTGTTAATTCTTCTAATATGGCTTTTTTTCCAACAATGTCAGATGAAGTAAATTGTAAGCATTTAATAATAAATACCCGTTCGTCCTGATCATTTGGATCATATCCATGTGATATCGCAATTTCTTGAAGTGTTTTCAAAGTTAGTCCTAATAAGATTGGAACATCAATCGCAAGTGTAAATATTCCTCCAAAGCCAGTAGTCGCTCCTTGAACTTTTGCGAATTGCTTACGACTAGCAATAAATGAATTTGAAATATAGTCCATTTGTTCAATTGTTAACTCACTAACTTTTTCAATTTCAGTTATTTCTTGAATGCCTAATTCTTTATTTATTTTGGAAAGAGTTGAAGGTACACTTACTAAGTACTGTCCACCAACATTTACATACTTTGAAAGCTCATCCAGAACAAGTCCAATTTTTTCATGGATAAACTTCGGTGTGATTTTATCCAATATCATAAATGGAATTCGGCCTATTTTCTCCCAAAAGAATACGTTCTTTTGATCTTTTTCCCACTTTTCAATTACCTTAAGCTGGTCCATCAGATACTCTTTATTTTCCATACGATCTCCTATCCATGAAACACTCAATTACATTGTAATTATCTAACACTATATAGCTTTTCATGTGTAAAAGTAAAATATATAAAGTCATAAAAGTTATAAAAAAGCATTACTTCGAATGAAGTAATGCTTCCAGCTTGTAGGCAATTTCCTAAAATTAAATGTTAAGACTGATTAATGTAATGCATCTATTTACTCTAATGATTTCACATGTTATTACAAAAGTTTCAATTTATCCGGATTTCGTACCATATAGATTCTTCGGTAGCTATTCCCTTCTATTTCAAAACAAACGAGAGTTGGCTCTTGATCAGCGCTAGATACAATTAAACCAATCTGATTATTTACAATGACACATTGTATATTTGTAGGAGCCTTTACTTTCTTAGTTATTCCCACCAAGAAAGCAACAACATTTTCCCTTTGACTGATTGGTCGAAGGGCTGCTTTTGTTTTACCCCCACCGTCGGTAACTAATATAATATCTTCAGTTAATAATGAAATTAGTAAATCTAAATTACCAGTTTCTGAGGCTTCTATAAATCGTTTTGCAATTAATAGTTCATTATTAAGATTTCGTTTAGGAATAAGCTCTTTTTGTTGAACCTTTCTTTGAAGCCTACTGAAAATTTTGCGGCAATTTAATTCAGTTTTATTTAATACCTCAGCAATCGTGCGAAAATCAAATTCAAATGCCTCCCGTAAAACGAATACAGCCCTCTCAATTGGAGTTAACTGTTCCAGTAGGACTAAAAAAGCATATGAGATCGTTTCGTCTAAAATCATCTTTTCGATCGGATCTTCGCTTAGATTTCCAATATAACCTTGAATGAAAGGTTCAGGAAGCCATGGCCCTACATATACTTCTCTTTTATGTTTTGATGATTTTAAATGATCAAGACAACGATTCGTCATAATTTTACAAAGAAATGCTTTTATATTACTTGGTTCTTCCTCTTTAGAATGATTTAATTTTTGAACAGTTAGAAACGTTTCATGTACTAAATCCTCTGAATCCTCTACAGATCCTAACATACTATAACCTATCGAAAATAGAAGTGGTTTATATTGAGAATATAAAATATCAACTTCCACAAAATGACTTCCCCTCTATTTTAAATATATTGAAGCGCAAACTTCTGGTTTATATGATTCGTTGCATCTTTTGCACTTATTAATGACGCGTTCAGTAGAATTTCTGTATTACCTACCCAATCTCCTGCAACATAAATGCCATCAATCCCTACTTCTTCATAATTTGGTTTCAGATCCTGATTATTAAGTGGCCTTTTAATCGCATTGGAGACTGTTAACTTAGGGAGAAAACGACGTGACACTACAAAATTTCTCCAACCTGGTTGAATATGATCTAGAAACCCTTCTAATTCAAACTCATCCTCCAAAGGTTCAGTCTCATTGACTGAGTCTAAATATTTCATTACATGAACAACTATCTCCCCTGGTTTATCTGTAAGCTTTGCGACAGTCGAATGATTTGAGAAATACCAGGGATTTTCGATACCTAAGGCAAAATTTATTTTTGGATTCGGAAGTCCATTCATAACCAAATCAAGACAAGCAGCACGGACAGGAATAAATTCGTCACATTTTTTGATAAATGATTCCGAACATTGATCTTCGACAATTTTTACTAAATCAAGAGGATTGATTGTTGAAAGCAAACAACTAGTTGAAAGACAGTTTCCGTCTTTAGTAGTCATTTCTATATTTGGATATGAACCTTTAATATTTGAGATGACCGTATTTTTCTGTATTGTTACACCAAGTTTGGTTGCACTGGTTACTAGATCATCCACTATTGATTGCCAACCATTATTTACATACAATACTTTCGAACTTCTTAATTGGCTGATTGCGACACGAGCACTCACTAATTCAGGATTATTTGTAAAAGTAGACACCCTAACAAAAGCAAGTATGAGTTCTATTACTTTTTTATTAACTATTGTCTCATTTAAAAATTTCTCTAATGACATATCATTTAACTGTTCTAAACTCATTTTCTGAATGTGGCGATAAAACCGAAGAAATTCCATTTTCTCTTTCCACTTCAAGTGATTACCTAGAAATAAATTAAACATTTCAATGGCTTTCAATTCTTCCATGTTATTCCCAAAAACAAATGAACCACTTAATTTCGGCGTTTTACCAGAAATATTGACACCAACTTCATTTAAGATTTCAAGCGTATTTGTATATAAGGCGTGTGCACCAAGATTTAATTGTGCGCCCCCAACATTATTTGATATTCCTCTACCACCTAATTTTGAACCTTTTTCTACTAATAATACTTTCTTTCCTTCCTTTGCTAAATAGATTGATGCCGTTAAACCGGCTATCCCTCCACCTAATATAACAACATCCCATTTATCATCCTTACTTAATTGATTTTGATTCATATCTCTTCACCCTTTCCTCTATTTCATTAATTAAGACGAATAAGTGATGGGAAATGTGACATATCGAAGAAAATAAATAACTTTTTATTAGGATTTAATTTCCACTACAGGAAAACTCTAATTGGTTTGTATAGATTACATTAATAAAAATTTCTCGAAAAAATTACTTTGACAGATAGAGTAATTATTGTTAACATTACTCTATCAGATAGAATAATATGTTTTAGAAGGTGGATTATGGTTAGAAGTGACATCATACGCGGGCATTTAGATTCAATTATTTTAAAATTAATTTTTGAGAAAGATCGTTATGGTTATGAAATTTCACAAGAAATAGGATTACGTACTGACAATCGATTTCAGATTAAAGAAGCTACTTTATATGCAGTTTTTCAGCGATTGGAAAAGAAAGAACTTGTTGAGGCTTATTTTGGAGATATCACTCATGGTGGAAAGCGAAAGTATTACAAAATCACATCATTAGGTAAGGCATATTTAAACGAAATGGCGAAAGAGTGGCAGGAAGTTAAAGAAATTATCGATTTATTTATGGAGGACTTATGATGAGAAAAATTAAAAATCACATTGAAGAATTATTTAAAGAAATTCCAAAAAGTAAAGAAACTGAGTTAGTAAAACAAGAGATCATTCAAAATTTAGAAGAAAAAGTAATGTATTTAATGGAAAATGGTAAGGAAGAAGAGGATGCAATTAATAAGGCCATTGTTGAATTCGGTGATATTGAAGAGTTAAAAAAAGAACTTGGAGTTAAGCAGCCCGAAATAGACAATCGAAGAATTAAATTAGCAAAATTAAATTTAAAATTTGCTCTTTGTGGTAGTGCTTTAATAATTGCATTTTTTATCTTTATTAATTTCTACTATACACCTAAAACAATTTGGTTCGTTTATCCAACATTCGGTTTATTATGGTGGCCTTTATCAATGTACTTTTATGTACAACGTAAAAAGTGAGGGATGAAACAATGAAGAATTATGTGAAATTTGCTACTGCTGGATGCATTATGACAATGATATTTTTTATGATTGTTAATTTTATAACTTCACCTAATACGCTATGGTTTATCTATCCTAGTTTCTTCCTTCTTTTATGGCCTATTAGTTTATATTTTGTTTCGAAAAGATCATTAAAACAATTTTCATTTCTCTGTAGTTTAGTCATTATTGCATTTCTTTTTACTGAAAACTTAATTCATTCACCTGATTATTTATGGTTCTTATATGCTGCATATCCATTAATCTGGTGGCCAATCATTATGTATTTAGAAGAAAAAGCTTACACATTATTTGTTGCCCTAATTGGTTGCATGATCACTATTGCATACTATTCAATTTTAAATTATCTTACCTCTCCAGAATACCCTTGGGCAATTTATCCTGCATTTGTCGTGATGTGGTGGCCATTATCAATCTATCACGCGAACAAGAAATCCTTTGTAGCCTATTCTTTTTACGCTAGTATTTTAATCAGTATTTTCTTTATTTATGTAAATTACATTTCTTCGCCTCATACGATATGGGCAATCTATCCAATCTTTGCAGTTATTTGGTGGCCACTTAGCATGTATTTCTATGTGTATAAGAAGAAAAAAATAGTTTAGTTCAATTATAAAATCATAGTGCACTCATTTAGACTTCAAATTTAATTTGGAGTCTTTTTTATTTGGATCCTTTCTATAAGATTGTTGTTTTTAGTAAGGTTTTGTGAAAGCAAATTTGTTAATAATGAACATGATGAACGGATATGCGAGACTCCTGTGGGAGTTACGGAACAGGTGAGACCCCGCAGTAATCAAAAAGGTAGGCATGCTAATACCACGACGTCCTGTCGTAATGCATGCATGACCCACGTCGTGTGGGCCGAGGAGGCTCATCGCCCGCCCCACGGAAAGCGAGCATCCTGGAGTGGAAATCTACAAAAATCCATATTTAATAGCAACAAAGTTTATGAAAAAATCTCTTTACTTAAAAGAAAAAATTTTTTAAAGCTATTAAAAAAGCACAAAATACAAATAGTATGTAAAGGATTCTTTCAATTAATAATTAAGAAAAAAGCTATTTAAGTTGACACTTAATTAAGTAAGTGCTAAATTAGTTTCATGATTGAAAAAGTTATTCACGCCATATCAGAACCAAATCGCAGAACAATATTAAATTTATTAATTAATGAAGAACTTACTTCAAGTGAGATTGCAACGAATTTTGAAATATCAGCCCCCGCAATCTCCCAGCACTTAAAAGTATTAGAAAAATCTGGACTTGTTGTCGTAAGAAAGGAAAGAAATAAACGATTTTATCAACTTCGAAAGGAAGGCTTCAATGATTTAAAAGATTATTTAGATCGTTTTTGGGATGATAGCTTATTTCTTTTAAAACAAGCTGCTGAAGAAGAAGAAAGGAGAAATAATGACGCTTCAACAAAATAATCAAATTACGAAAGAAATTTATATCGAATGTAGTCCAAAAACATTATTTTCATTTTTTATCGATCCCGAAAAAATGATGAAGTGGATGGGTCGCCATATTTTATTAGAACCAAAAATTGGTGGTAAATATCGGATTGATATAAATGGACAGGATATAGCAATTGGAGAGTATAAAGAAATTACACCTTTTGAAAAAATAATTATGTCTTGGGGATGGAACGATTCAAGTATAATGCCCCCAGGCTCTACTACTTTAGAATTTCATCTTATTCCAAAAAATAATGGAACTTTATTAAAATTTATCCATTCTAATATACCTGAAGAAAAAATGCCTTCGAACAATAAAGGTTGGAATCATTATATGGTTCGACTAAAAGACTTCTCAGAAGGAAAGGATATTGGAATTGATCCATGGTCATTATCAAGAAATTAATTAACTATCAAATAAATGAAATGAGGAAATTTCAATGACGAACTCAATACATCAAGAAAATATTTTTAATGCAAATCCAAGCCAAATTTACTCTATTCTTACTGATTCCACAAAATTTAGTGAATTAACAGGTGGTGCTCCAACAGACATCAATAATGAAGCTGGCGGTACTTTCTCTTTATTCGGAGGAATGATTCATGGACGAAATATTGAACTAGTTGAAAATCGTTTAATTGTACAAGCTTGGAGACCTGGAAATTGGAATGAAGGAGCTTACTCAATCGTTCGATTTGAATTAAAAGAACACGACGCTGGTACATTGTTAATTTTGGACCACACAGGATTTCCAGAGGAACAAGCTGAACACCTTTCTGTTGGTTGGGTCGAAAATTACTGGAAGCCTCTTGAGAACTTATTAAGCAAATAAACGATTTTTCATATAAAACAGAAAAAGGAGCCTAAAAAAATAATGCTCCTTTTTCTATTTATTCAATAAATGAAATAACCCCTAAAATAATAATGAGTAATCCAGCTATTTTATTAACTAAACCCAAATGAGGCGTAATTTTACTTCGAAAGATACTTACAATATTACTTAAAATAAACCACCAAGCAATCGCACCTAAAAAGACACCGATAATTAATGAAAAAGCTGATAAATTCGTATTAGATCCCTTATCAAATCCTAACCCAGCAAACATTGCGACGAAATTTAGGATTGTCACCGGATTGGTAATCATTAATAAAAATGTTGAAAGATACATTCCAATATAACTTTCACCTTTTAAATTGGCAGCTGTATTTGAAGGTTTTTTTAGAAATGTTTTGATTCCTAAGTAAAATAAAAAGACAGCACCTATAATCCTTAACAGCATTTGCTGTTCAATCAAAAAAGATGAGACAACAGAAAATCCAAATGCTGCTATACTTGCATAAATTAAATTTGCTGATGATGCACCTAAGCCAGTCATAAATCCGGCAGTTTTTCCTCTAGAAAGAATTCTCTGTATACATAGTAATCCAATTGGGCCAACAGGTGCCGATACTGAAAAACCCAAAATAAAACTCTTTAATAACAACATCTTAAAAATCCCTTTCAATACTCAATCTTAATGTGTGGTTTTAAAGTAAGCCGTATAATGCAATACCACCAAAAATAATAATAATGACTCCAGATAAACGATTAATAACTGTTAAAGATTGATTACTTATTCGATTCCTAAACAAGCCCACTCCACTACTTAAAATAACCCACCATAAAGTCGACCCACAAAAAACACCTACAACTAAGATAACAGACGAGATTAAATTATTATCTGAACTCGAAATACCTAATCCTGCAAAAATTGCAATGAAGGATAGAATTGTCATTGGATTTGTTAGCGTCAAAAATAAGACTGATAAAAATGCACTAATGATATTTTTCTTTTGCGTGTCAGACTGATCAAAACTTGCTTTTGATCTGAGTGTTTTTATTCCTAAATAACAAAGGAAAAAACCTCCGATTAGTTGAATCCAAAAATGCTGACCAATTAAAAAATTAGTAATAACTGTCAGACCGAACCCCGCAATTAAACCATAAATCCCATCTGCTGTAGCGGCTCCTAAGCCTGAAACTAATCCCACAATCCTTCCATGTGCTAAAGTTCTTCTGATACATAAAACACCGATTGGTCCAACTGGGGCAGCAATTGATAAACCAATAATTAATCCTTTTATAAAAAATTCTATACTCATATGCCCCTCCCTACTCTATTGAAAATTTATGTTTTTGTAGTGGAAGTCGAAAAGTTTCTTTCGTTGTATCCATTACAATTGTTGTTTTTGTTCGAGTAACGCCTTTAAGCCCTTTAATTTCATGACTAATTACTCGGTCTAAATCCTTCGTATTTCTACTTCTAATTTTAAGTAAATAATCATCCTCACCTGCAATATGATGACATTCTTGTACTTCTTCTAATTGATTAATCAGTTCTAAAAATGGTGCTCTATTTTCAGGACGTTCAAGTGATACTGCTACAAATGCTGTGAGTTCACTACCTACTTTTTCTGAATCAACTAATACTCCAAAGTTCTTAATTACACCTTGCTCTGTTAACCGATTCACACGGTCTGCAGTAGCGGGAGCAGACAATCCAATTTCTGTTGCTAAATCGGCCCATTTGATTCTTGAATTCTCCATTAAGCGATTAATGATTTTCAAATCGTAAGTATCCATTATTAAATACCTTCTTTTATAAGTTTTATTATATAATAACTTATTTTATGAAAGGGATTCAACACTTTCTCAAATATATACTATTCATTTTAAATGTTGACTTACCTTCATCCATTAAAATGACCATTTTCTAAATCTTAATTTCCTACCACTCTACTTAAATGTCACTTAGATAGTGTTTTGAACATTACTTAAGTAACAATTGAACGAGATCGTTCAAAACTAATCTTGAATAAAAAATTAAAAATTAATTAAAATCCAATATGGACTAGCTTTAATAAACATATATTTTTTATAAGCCTAATAACATGAAAAGGTAAGACAAACTTTTTTTATAGGGAGGCACCACTTTTATGCACAGAGACCCCTCAAATTTTGAACGTCATAGAAATAAGGAATCAAACAATTCTAGTCAAAAAGTTCAGACCCATGTGCATGAGTTTCTTGCTAGCACTAAATTGGCAGAGGAAGGAGATGATCGACATAACCATCGGTTTGCCGGAGTTACAAGTGAAGTAATTCCAAAAGGAAGACATAGTCATATCCATCGTATTACAGTTAACACAGATTTTTTAGATCATCATCATGAAGTTATAATAGAAACTGGTCCTCCTATTCCTGTTGGAAATGGAAAACATGTACACTTTGTCAGAGGAATGACTACTGAAAACGACGAACATGACCATGACCTTGAATTCGCTACTTTAATTGATAAGCCTCTTGTGTGAAAAGGTAGCTACTACTAAATTAAATGAATTTTGATTTATGTATGTTTATGTCACATTTAATGTACATAAATTCTTTCTTTCAATGGAAAAGGACCTTCCATTTATGGAGGTCCTTAACTACTCTTCAATCCTTTTGTATTCATTAATACAATTCTCCACCCATCAGGGTCTTCAATTGTAATGCTTTTTTCATGCCAATATGGATTCTCTGGTTCGACTTCATCATAGCCTAGTTGATGAAGTCTATTTTTTACTATTTCAATTTCGTTTTGATCAGGTATATAAAATACCAGAAGATTATCCTTTGTAGGTGCAGGACATGGACTTCCATCAATATGTTGAGTAAATTCTAGATGATATTCAACATCAGGTAAACCGAACATGGCTCCATCATATCCGTCATGGTTTTCAAACCCTCCAACCCGTTTTAATCCAAGTCCTTCACCATAAAATTCAATAATTTTATCTAATTGATCTGTTGGTCTTGCAATTCGAAATTGCACCCAATTTCCCATAATTATCTCCCTTCATTTATTAATTATTGGCTCTTTTCTTTTAGATTGTTTTTTTAAAGGTTTATTAGAGATCCTGAAATTAAAGAGACGTTGATTAGAATGGAAATCAACTAATATTCTTCTTAAATAGCAACAAAGTTTACGAATACAACCTAATAATTTGAAGCACTCCACTCTTCATTTAGTTTTTTAGCTAATTGTGTATAAAGCTTTAACTCTTGAATTAATCCGTCAACTAAATATGATGGATTTTCTCCTAAACTTAACCCTCCTGAAATAAAATCAGTCGGATCAATAACTAATTGTTTTGATAATACATTTGCATAAAGTGCTCGTAATACAATCCTCATATTATTTAATGCATTTATTCCACCTTTTCCACCACCAGAAACTGCAATGATGGCAACAGGTTTGTCTTTAAAATGTTTACTTCCTAAAAAATCAAATGCATTCTTTAACGCTCCGCTCATGCCCCCATGATATTCAGGAGTAGCTACAATAACTGCGTCTGCATTCTCCAATTGTGCTCTTAAATTTTGAATGTTTATTAATTCATTCTGTTCTTCTTGTCCATTATAGATTGGTAACACTAATTCACTTAAATCAATTGTTTTAATACCATATTTTTTAGAAATAATTGCTGATAATTTTCCTGTTCGTCCTTCTTTCCTCGGACTTCCACTTATCATTACAATATTCATACTTTCCACTCCTCTTAGCATTGTACTTTTAGTATAGTCAAAAGAATTGTTGTAATCGTCAGTCGTTTGGTAGAACTTTTCTACACGTTTTGATGTAGATCAGAGTTAAAAAAACCTACAACTAAAGTTGTAGGTTTAATCAGCTAATCCATTTCGAATCGCATAAAGTGCTAATTGCGTACGATCTTGAAACAGAGTCTTTGCCAATATATTTGATACATGTGTTTTCACTGTTTTCTCTGTTATAAATAATGAAGATGCAATTTCTTTATTGCTTTTACCTCGTGTAATTTCCTTTAATACATCAATTTCACGCTTTGTCAGTTTATCTTGCAAAATATCTTCTTTTTTCGGTTCAGTTTTACCTGTTAATACCGATACTAGTTGCGTCGTAACCTTAGAATGAAACTGTTTTTCTCCATTATAAATTTTACGAATGGCTGACACTAACTCATCAGGGTCGCTATCTTTTAAATAATAGCCTGCTGCGCCAGCTTCAATTGCTGGTAAAATATGATCTTGATCATAAAAACTAGTCAAAATCATTACCTTTACAGGATATCCCTCAATTTTAATTCGTTCAGTTGCTTGAATTCCATCTACTATCGGCATAGATAAATCCATAATGACAATATCAGGTTTTAATTCTTTTACTAATTTTAAAGCCTCTTCACCATTCGAAGCTTCCCCAATTACTTCAATATCTGTCTGGGTATTTAAAAAGAAAATCAACCCTCTTCTGACAACATGATGGTCATCTGCAATTAATAGCTTAATAGTCATACACACTTCTCCTTCTTTAAAAAGGAATATTCATTGTGATCTTCGTCCCTTTATTTAATTCACTATCAACTTTAAATGACCCTTTGAGTGATTCAACTCTTTCCCTCATACTTTTTAAACCAAGTGTAGGGATAACAACATTCGAAGGACAATTAAAACCAACGCCTTTGTCTTGAATGATCATTTTCACATTCTTACTATTACTAGATAACTGTAGATAGATATCTGTTTGACCAGAATGTTTACGACAATTATTAAATGCTTCCTGACCAACTCGCCATAGAGTTTCTTCAATTTTAGCTGGTAAGACTGTAATTCCTTTTACATTTCTATGTACGTTCAATCCTAGCATTTCGCCATAGCTTATTAATGCACTAACAATCCCTTTTTCAATTCCTTGTGGTCTAAGTTGCCAAATTAAAGCTTTCATTTCGGCTTGCGCTTCTTGAGCAATTTGTTGAATATGATTAAATGTATCCTTTATATTCTGATTTTCTGATACATTCATCCCTGCTTTAGCAGTAACATTTATAGAAAACAGTAATTGACTAACAGAATCATGTAAATCCTTCGCTAATCGGTTACGTTCTTGAATTACCTCTATTTCTTTTACTCTTTCAGTTAATTGAATTCTTTTTATAGCCGTACCAATTTGCAAGGCAACTGCACCTAATAAATTCAATTCTTCTTGTTCAAATTGCAGTTTATTAGAAGCTGCGACATTGAGTAACCCAAATGATTCCTCACCTGCTTGAAGCGGTACTGTAGCATGGTGAGTTACTCCATTTGTTTCTCCCCATTTATGAATAATCGAATCTTCTAATCTTTTACACTCCATAATATTTGAAGCTTTATTCAACCTGCCTTGCACATATTTACTAACACACCAGCAGTCTCCGTTACACATTGGCTTTATTTCTTCATTTGTTAAAGCAGGTGGTAATTCATGTGAAGCAACCAATTCATAATTTCCATTTTTATCGATTAAGAATATCCAACCAGTGTCTAATCCAGTAACTTGAATTAATTTGGCTAACGCACAGTTGAGGGTACTATATAAATCAGTACCCTCATTCAATATTTCTGCAATTTCTTTTAATACTTGTAACTCTAAAAGAAACGATTCTTTTTTCATCCTTTAATTAATTCCTTCATCTTGTTGTCCAACTGATCCAGTACAAATGGCCATGCTTCCTTGTGCTGATTTCTTGAAAGCTCATCAGGAAAACCAGCATGAGTTAACTTAATCACTGCAGCTCCACTTACATTTGTTTCAAACTCTACTGTTACAACTGTTTCCGCTTTTGTTCCTGCGGTAAACCAAGATATCTCTACTAGTTGATTTTGCTCTAGCTTCAAGAAGCGACCGTAATGTGGATGACGTTTATCTTCAAAATGAGTTTCAAAGAAAAAGACTGAATTCACTTCTGCTTTCATGATAACTGAACTTGGGGCAGCAAACCAATCACCAAATTTTTCAGTCCAAGCTTCGTACAAAACATTTAAAGGTGTTTCCATTACTCTCTCAACAGATAAACTATGTGGTCTACTTGTAAGATCTGGATAACTAATTACACTCATTTCCATACCTCCAAAACAATTTTCATTAACCATTTTCATTAATGATTGCTAGTACCTGATGATCTTCCCATTTCCCATTTATTTTCACATTTTTCCTTGCGATTCCTTCTTTGTGAAATCCTGACTTCTCTAACACTTTAATCGAACCTATATTATGTGGCATAACCCCAGCTTCAATTCGATGTAGCTTTAACTCATTAAATGCATAATCTACAACTAACTGAACCGCTTCAGTTGTAAAACCTTTTCCATTGTGTTCTTCATTTAAGTAATAACCAACAAAACAACTTTGTAAATTTCCTCTTAAAACCTCTGCTAACATAGTCAGCCCTATTAATTCTCTCGTCTCTTTTAAAAAGATTCCGAACGAGTAATAAAGATCTTTTTCGCTTCTCTCATTATTTCCTTTAATTCTTTCTTTTTGATAATCCAATGTATAAAATTCTTCATCTTTAATATGTGTAAATGGTTTGAAAAACTCAAAATTTCTAACTTCAATATCCAATAAATCTTGTGCATCACTTACTTCTAGTCTTCTCAAATATACATTATTACCTGTTAAACTCATTTCTAAATCCCCCTTAATCCCTAATTCCAGTATTCTCGCTCTATCTTACTTACCTTTTGCCCATAAAACTCGCTGATCGATATGACGAACCAGACGATGTACAACCGGCTTAAATCCATTTCTTGGCCAAAATCTAGAAGATTCTATATTTGTCATTCGCCAATCTGTCTCGCATAATGTATAGCCATTTTCTTTTACATGTTTAAGACCATTATATAATAAAGCTGACCCTACACCCATGCCTCTTGCAGATTCTACTGTTGCTCCAACCACTAAACTAATACAAGAATCTGGAATATACATATTGTCATCGGAAGCTTCTGCAGGCATATAAACTTGGAAACCAACAATCTCATCTTTATGGAGTGCCAACCAAAAATTTGCTGTAGAATCATCAATTAAGCTCGAGTAGCCATCTTGATAATCATTTCTTTCCTCAATAAAACCTGGAGCAAAAACAGGTGCTTTAGCTTGATGCTCCATAATAACAGTGGCTAGTTCTCGAATAGATTCCTCATCTTCTTTATTTGCTAATCGGATTTGAAGATCATGATTTTCACTTAAAGGCTCTGTTCCTTCTAAAATCTCATGAATCCCATGAACTTGTTCATATGCAAAACCTAGTCGGAACCACGCATCTAATGTCATTCCGTCCCCACTTGGTACCATTACATAATGGTGAAAAGAACCATGTTTAACCATCTCATTTGAAAAACGAGCATATAGTTCACGAATTAAATCTATATCCTCCTTTTCCGCTATAGCAAAGCCTGCATATTTAATCCATGTATGTCGTTCACGATTTTTATCAGTACTAATTGTACCTATCATATAACCAACTAATTTAGAATCACGCATTGCAGCAACACCAAAGCTCTTCTCTCTTAATAGTGCTTCTATGGCCTTTCTAGCAAATTCTACTTCCTCAAACTTAGCTGGTAGTTCAGGATTCATCATACGCTCATTTGTATGACGCTTTGCTAAAAGACTTGCGGCTTCATCTATATATGTATTCTTAAACTCAACAATATTCATCTTAATCCTCCTGAAGTCATAATAAGCTGGATTACAATTCGATTTTTGTTTGGTTAATAGACAAAAATCCGCATTTTAGTTCCAATTATTATTTTCAATAAAAAGAGCATTACTTCCTTCTTTTAGGAGTAATGCTCTACTAATATTTATTGTTGAAATGAATTAATTCCCTTCCTAATTTAAACGAATCCCTCTCTATGCTATACTACGAAAAAAAAGATTAGAAAGAGTGATACATTTGGAGATTACTTTTATTGGTTGTGGTGATGCATTTAGTAAAGTATTAGGTCATAATAGTGCATTATTAACCTTTAATCACACGAACCTGCTTATCGACATTCCAGATTCAAACTACATTCGAATTGAAGAAATTGGTTTATCCTATAGTGATATCGATAATCTTTTTATCACTCATTTACACGGTGACCACATCAATGGACTTGAAAAACTAGCCTATTATCGCAAATTTATTTCACCCTTGGAAAATAAAGACAAGGACGTAAGCAAAATCAATTTATACATACATGAATCACTAAAAGAAGGTCTATGGGAAAGTGCAAAAAATGGACTTCAATTCACCAATGATGGTGAGAAGACGTTAGAGGATTATTTTAATGTTATTACAGTAGCAGACTCATTTGATATTAATGGAATAAAGTTTAATTTGATTCAAGGCAAACATGTACCAAATATGCCAGTATTTGGTTTATTTGTAGAAAATGAGTTTTATTACTCAGCTGATAGTATTTACAATTCCTCATTATTACAAGAAATTCTTCCAAAATCGAAAAAAGTATTTTATGATATTCACTTTTACCCTTTCGATATTCCAGTACATGCTAGTGTCCGAGATTTTAGCCAATTAGCATTCGATGAGAAAGAGAAAGTATACGCAATGCATTATGATGATAGCAAGATTAAAATGACTTGTATTGATGGAATCAAACTTGTCCAACCTTTCCAAAAGATACAGATTTAAATTTACCTATAAAAAAGCCACTGTTTCTACTCGAACAGTGGTTTTTTATATGCATTAATGAAACTCTAAAAACTCAATTCGATTTCCAAACGGATCGGCTACAAAAAATCGAGTTCGCCCTTCAATAGGCGGCTCCTCTTTAATTTCAAAATTTAGTGTAATTAGTCTTTCTCTTAATACTTCAATGTTTGTCACAATAAGGCCTGGATGCGCTTTTTTAGGAGAAACAAAATCTTCTTGAATGCTTATATGAATTTCTTGATTCCCACAAATAAACCAGCACCCACCTCTACCTTTTAAATTATCCGGTTTTGGTATCTCTTTCATTCCTAATATTTCGCTATAAAATTTTCTTGCCTCATTCTCACCGCCCTTTGGTGAAACTAATTGAATATGATCAATTCCTTTAATTTCGAAAGTCATTTCTAACACCTCTTTCGATTATAAGTACATCTTTAGATTAACAGAACTTGAAAATATGAAAAGCATTACCCACTTAGAAGTAATGCTTTTCAATCTATTCATGTTTATTAAACTAGCTTTAAGCCATTTGTAATTAGGTTCTTTAAAGAATCTTCTTTTCGTAATTCTTCTAGTTCAGCTTTTAAAGGTTGCACTAATTGTGCTAGTTTTGGATTAGAAACAGCTAACTCTAGAAGCTCTAAACGTAACAACCAATCACGTGAGCGATTTAGTTCACTATGCGCAGCAATTAGTTTTGAAATACAATCATCACAGAAAGTATTCTTTTCTCTTATTACTCTAACCTGTTGGTATAGGTTTTCTAATTCTGTTAATGGAGCTGGTGTTACCTCGTCAGCTTCAATCTCTTTAAAGGTCTCACTAAAGTAAGTAGCAGGGTCAGCAGCACCAGGGTAAGCTGATACAACGCGCGATCCAACAGCCATATCAAAAGTTCCCCATTCTTTTTTAAACAATTCTTTCCCTTCATAAGTAACTGTACAGTCTTCAAATGAAATTAAAGCAACTTTATCATTATTTTTAATGATATTTACAATTCTACCGGAAGCGCTTACATTGCTTAAGAATTCTAAATCAACGTAGTTCCCAACAACAATGCCTAAATTTTTAAGCGCATCATCATCACATTCTTCTAACTCAATATTCCCTTTTAAAAGTCCGATTGGTGTACCAAATCCTTTTGCGTGGTAATCTTTCCCGTGACCATCTAATTGTTTATTATTAACTGACAGGGCAGTTTCACCAATTGTATTAACATAAATTGCTTCACCATTTTCATCCTTAAGAATTGCGTGAACAATACCTGTTACACTTAATCCTGAATTCAGTTCAAATGTAGCAACACTTTTTGATTTAAGTGCTTTCTCTAAACTCTCTGTTCCACCTACACGGAAAGCCATTGTTTCGGCTAAAGCTTCAGCGCCTTCCATTAATTCATCAAAGCTCCTACAAACGAATAGCTGTGATTGCATTTCAGTGACATTTTTCGGATGTATCGTGCTAGCCTCAACTGAGAATGGAATTTTCTCTACAGCATCAGTAAAGCAATGCGTACTTTCACCAACAGAAGATAATAAGCCTGCACCGTAAATTTTCGGATTATCAACGTCTCCGATTAAACCATATTCTACTGTTCTCCAGAAGACACGTGAAATCTTTTCTGCTTCTGAAATTCCTACGATTGCGTTTTGTTTTTCTTCAACTAATTTTTGAGCTGCAGCCTTTTCTTCTGCAGTTGATTTAGGATCTTCCATGACAATTGTTAAATTCCTTACTGCTTCGAAAAGTTCTTGTTTTTCTTTCGTAGCAAAGGCCTTAGCACCAATTGAACCAATTTTTTGTACATATTCTCTAAATACAGGATCAAATAATATTGGTGCATGCCCAGCTGCCTCATGAATAATATCTGGAGCAGGTGTATACTCGATATTGGTGATTTTACGAATTTCAGTTGCAATTGGTAAAATACCATTTGCTAACAGTTCAAAAAATGCCGCGCCTGGAATTAATCCATTTACAATTCCAGCACCCCAACCTATTTTAGAAAGAGACTGATTCATTTCAGCTACATTTGGAATTTTTTCCGTTTCAATTCCTGATAGCTTAAGACCATCTACAAATGCAGCGTGTGCTTTATCTTTTAACGCATGATGATTTTGTCTCATTACATAACGCCATACCGCATGATCAATTGGTGTGTATAATTCATAGTTTTGCTCCGATAAATATTGCTTTAGATGAGGTGGTATTATTTTTGTTTCAAAAGCTGCTTCTTTCATTTCATCAATTCCCCTTTTTAAATGATTTCACTTAACACTCTATTACCTTACTTTCTTAAAAATACCCGTTCTATTCAATCTTGCTAAAGCTTTTTTGAGCATTTCTAAGCAAGTTTTATTCATCATTAAACCATTTCTACTTTTTCCAAATTACTCCTTCTTTCCCTAAAATCTTTTTTTATTCGGTATTTATAGTCATCAATCATTTACATCACTCCCCTCAAAGTTTTGGCGGTTTATGGCATAAAAAAATCCCTACTGTTTGCACAGTAGGGACGAATTTTTCACTCGCGGTACCACCCTAGTTATTAGTAAGTTAACGTATCTATACTAATATCTTCATTTCATAACGGCTCTTCACCGTCTTCCCCTCACTTACGTTTCGAAGAAGATGCTCCAGGATTGTAATTCATGTTGTTTTATGTACTGATTTGCACCACCACCAGCTCTCTGTTACAGGGAAAACATCACTACTAAGTTCCTATCATTGCTTGTTATTATTCAATTGCAGTTGTTTTATAAACATAAAAAAAGTCCCTACTGTTTGCACAGTAGGGACGAAAGGTTAAATTCGCGGTACCACCCTAAATTATTAGCATAAAAAATTATACTAATATCTTCATTTCATAACGGCTCTTCACCGTCTTCCCCTCACTTACGTTTCGAAGAAGATGCTCCAGGATTGTAATTCATGTTGTTTTATGTACTGATTTGCACCACCATCAGCTCTCTGTTACAGGGAAAACATCACTACTCTGATTCCTATCGTTGCTTTTCGTCATTTAATTAATACCAACTTTATTCCTATTCGAACAAAAAGTCAACAATTTTTTCAAAAAAATATTTCCCTTTTAAATTATTTCCAAATAATTATTATTGTATTCTCTGAAAAAATGTAATTAAATTGCCGTCTAAATCCAATGCATCGAATTCGCGAGAACCCCATGGTCGATCTCCTAATAAAGTATTCTTATGACATACTCCTAAAGGTTTGAAAAAATTATATAATTTATCAATTTCAACTACTTGTATTCGACAGCTTGCTGTACCCGAAATAAACGATTCTGCACCTGAAGTTACTGGACATGCATTACTTTGCATCCCATTTTTCCAGCCTTCATCATCTGCTAACCATAGATGAATTTCAACCTCATGACATAAAATGATTGCAAAGCCTTTTTCAACATGATTGATTGTAAATCCAAGTTTATCACGATAAAAAATAGCACTCTTATCAATATCTTTTACTGGTAGTGCAGGAATAGCATTTAGCATTCTCATCAAAATTCACACTCCAACTAATACTATATAAATATAACTACACTTTGGCCTTTTTAATAATCTCTCTTATAAATGGTTCCTTTTTCTTTGTATATGTTTGTCGATCAAATTGATATTTTTTTGCAAGTGATTTTTTAAGTTTATAATATTCAATTGCGGATTCCGGATGATTTCTTAAATAGTCTCTAAACAATATTTTTTCTACCCATTCAGTACTATTGAATTCACAAATATGTAAGTGACATGTTCCTTGTCCCCAAAGACCTTTTCTAAAAAATCTTCTATCAATTAGTTCAGGTTTTGGCACAAATTCATATTGAATAGAACCTAATGGTTTTATCAAATTATCCGCATCTTCTAAATTTGCAATCCCAACCATAATATCTATTATTGGTTTTGCTCCTAATCCTTTTACTGATGTGCTTCCAATATGCTCAATATCGATAATCTCATGTGAAATAGCCGATAAGATATTGCACTTTTCGTTTTCATATTCACCTATCCAGAAAGGATCATACTTACTTAGATTTAGTATTGCTGATGACATCTCCCATCGTCTCCTTCCACAATTTTGTCAGTTTTTTATTACTATTTCTTCACAATAATTAATATTCCTTTTTTCATCTTTCAAACTGACTGTTTTCCGTAAACTTTGCTGCTATTAAAAAAGTAATTCGTCGATTTCCATTCCAGGATGCTCGCTTTCCGTGAGGCGTGCGATGAGCCTCCTCGACTCGCCTGTGGGGTCTCATCTATCCCGTTACTCCCACAGGAGTCTCGGCATATCCATTCATCAACTTCTTTATTTACGATTTGTTTTAAAAACAACAATCTTTTAGAAAGATTCTTCAAACTCGATATACTATAACTCTATGAATTTTTGTTATTGACAATTTTTGCTGATAAATTATAATTTAATTATTATATGTTAACTAAAATAATTAAATAGTTAACATAACGAAAGGGAGATTTAAACATGCAACAAGAAAGATTGAAAATGCTTATTACTTCAGCTTTATTTGCATCAATTATTGGTATCTTAGCGCAAGTATCTATTCCACTACCTTTTTCTCCTGTTCCAATTACAGGACAAACATTAGCTATTGGATTAGCAGCAACCATATTAGGAAGAAAATATGGAACGATTTCAGTACTTATTTATTTAGCAATTGGAGCAATTGGTGTTCCAGTTTACGCAGAATTTTCAGGAGGATTTGCTGCTCTTGTCGGCCCAACAGGTGGTTATTTAATTGGATTTATCCCAACTGTATTTATAATTGCTTATTATATTGAAAAAACACGTTTTACAGTCGTAAATGCCATGATCGCAAATACAATCGGAATGTTCGTTACCCTAATATTTGGTACTATATGGTTAAAAATCGCTTTGTCTCTTAGCTGGACTGCTGCCCTTACAGGAGGATTTTATCCTTTCATCCTACTTGGAATTGTTAAAGCATATTTAGCATCTTCAATTGGTGTAATTGTCGGTAAACGTTTAATAAAAGCGAACTTATTAAAACGCGAACAAATTTCTGCTTAATAAAAAAGCTCATTCAACTATTTGAATGAGCTTTTTCTAGTTAGTAATTAATACATTGAACTTCTGTCCTTTTCATGTTTAGTAGCGAATTTAACAATGGTCAAAATAAGACTAATCACTAAAAAACCAATCATTCCACCAAACGTATTCAAAATTAAATCATCAACATCAAAGCTACCAAAGTTGAACAACAGTTGCAGAACTTCGTACGTTAGACTTAAACAAAATGTTGCAATAGAAATCGATTTAAGATTCAAATATCTATTAAATAATAACGGGAACATCATTCCAAATGGCATAAACCCAATGATATTACCAACCAAGTTACTAATCCGAATAGTTAAATTAATATCTGTAAGGAACAAATAAAAAATAATTGTTTTAAATGGTATAAAATTACTTGAGTGCCAGTGATATTGATTGGAGCTAAAATTAAAATGGCTGACTATTTGAGAGAGAGGTACATATTTAAATAAAATACGTTCAGATAATACAATTAAGTATAGGAAAAAAACGATTGATACGATTAGCTTAATATATTTTTTCATCTTCAAATCCCCCAAGAAACTCACTTACTTTTTCATCAGTATATAATTTCTAAACTTCTTCATAATCATTTATATGTAAATTAGATAAATGGCTTCTAGCTAATCCGAAATTCCACTATTTGTTACTATAAAAATAAACTAGCGAATATATTTACCTATAAAAATAGTTTACATTTATTTCATTTGTGTTACAATTATTACATTGTCTTATTTCAAACAAAATTAACTTTTATAACTTACATCTAGGAGAATACATAATGCAAAGCTTTTTTTATTCAAAAACCTTTAAACTAGTTTTATTGTTTAGTAGTTTTATTCTTGTTTTCATTATCGCACGTCAAACGGCTACAGGTTCAAGTTATGCCCTTACAAGTACACAGGTAACTAAATCAAACATAGTTCACCGTGGAGGAGTTATTAGGATTGGTACAAATGGCGTTTATCTACACGTTAATAGTACTCATCATAGTGTAGGGATAAAAAGTGTTAAAATAAATAAAGCTGGTAACTTAGAAATTGCTACAGAATTAGTTTCGCCTATTATTTCAATAAATGTTAGTCCTGACGAAACTCTTGCACAAAAAGGTATCATTGCAGGTGCTAGTGTTGGAAGTCAAACCACTATTATTAAATTTTCTAAAAATGGTAGGTCTTTAAATTTAAATAGAACTTCAGATTATAAATTGATCGCAAGTGATGTTTCTAATTTATGGGTAAGTTGGATTAGCCATCAATAGTAAATTACATTATCTATTTGAGAAAATAAATAAGATGCAAAGTATAAGCTGAATTAGATTAAAATCGAAATTTAAATTACTCTAAAAATAAACGAAATAAAAACTGCTCATTTGAGCAGTTTTTTTGATTTTGAAATTATATAAATAGCTAAATTCGATTCTACTATTTTTTCTATTTTAACATCTTAATTGATTTAACTATAGTTCTATCATTTTTTTGTAGAAGTGTAACGATATAATGTTGATTTGGCTGATTAAATTTATCCATTTGCTTTTCAGGAATATAGAATTGATCCAGATTATGCTTAATAACAAGTTCTACTGAACCGTCTTCTTTATAATTATAAATATACTGTATCTCTGCTTTAATATATCTAGAATGCTTTTGCTTTGGTCGAGTATCTGTTGCGTAATCAAATTTATATAGTTCATTACTGCCTTTTTTAAAAACGATAAAGGCAGTCTGATTTTCTTTTGGACTAGATTTTCCCTTCCAGGCTTTATCTGTTATATGATCAAATTCATAAGATAATTGTGCATAATGACCAAATAACGGTTCTACAGGATCAATACTCATCGATTCGATATTAAATGATTTAGCTGTTTGCTTAAAATACATTATACTGCCGAGTAACGACAAAAGTAGAATAAATTGTACAAGAGATAGTAAAAACAATTTTTTCTTATTTTTCATCATCCACACCTCTTGCTTTTTTCGATTGAACAAATACGCAATATAGAATAACCGCCAGTATAATGAAAATAATTGATTTACTAATAAATGAGATCGATATGCCTATATATACACCGATAACAAGAGCTAAGAATGTAATAAATCCAACGATGATACCTGATTTTTCTTGGCGAGAGACTCCTTGGAATAATCGGATACATGAGTAGGCAAATAATAGTAGAATATCAGCGATTATATTAGCTAATTCATTTTGAACTCCTAAAATAGGAAGTAAGAAAATGAACATGAAAATCCAAAGATAACTTTTAATATGTTTATCAGTTTTCCATTTTTGATAAATGATTTGAATTGCTAATATAAGTAAAATTGCAATCATTGCATTAAATAATGGAACTGCGATTGGCTTAAAAATGCCATGTGAAAATTCATCTTGCATCTCATGGATTACACCATATGATTCACCAATCATCGTTGTGATAAAGGTAGTTATCCATATGAATGGGGTATAAAACGGCAGTAATTTGTACTCAATAATGCCTCGCTCATTTAAATACCAAAAAAGAAACAACACAAGAATAATAGGAGTAATAAATTGACGATCTGTTATGGTCTCAAAAAATATGACAATTAAGTATCCCAGAAATGTATAATTAAAGCTTGCGTTCCAGTTGTTTTTATAATTCTTTAAGAAGTAAACCGAACATAGTAATAATGGAATCTGAAGTAGAAAAACATATGTCATTTCGGTTTCTGCACTATAGTATAGACTAAAAAATCCTATTCCCAAAAATAGATAATAAAACATATCGTGTTTTAAAAAATAGAAGTAAAAAAAAGCTAACATTGACCAGGTGATGAGAAAGATTGGACTATTACTTGTAAATTGGTACATTTGTACAATTAGTATAAATGCAGCTGCATAACCGATGATATTTATCAAACTTAAACAATGTCCGAACAACTCTTTCCCCTTTTGATAACTGACAAATGAAGCAGCATGGAAGAAAATCAACGTAACAAAAATAATGACTAATCTCACAGTTTGACTATATTCGTTCCAATTACTACCTACAAGTGCAAGTATGGCAAACGCTACAAGTAAAGCAATTAAAAATGGCACGATATTCCCTAAAAATGATTGCTTCTCAGTTTTACCTTTATGTTTCTCGTATTCTAGTATTCGATCTACAGATTCATCATCCAGTAGATTATGCTTACTCCATTCTTTGAGTTTTGAATCTAATTTATTCATTCGGCTATGCCCCCTTTTTACTAGTTTTCAACAACATTACTTACATTATTATTATAATTTACTAATGAAAATAATGTCTTTTTAATGTTATCACCTGAGTAAATATATCTTTTTTAGATCAATAAATTGTTTAATCAAACGTTTGTTTAAGCCTTAGGATTCATTTTTTAGGACTAAAAAACATTGCTTCAGACTGAAGCAATGCAAAAAAGGCTTTTTTTCGTGAGCTTTGTTGCTATTAAAAGAGTAGTTCATGGATTTCCAATACAGGATGCTCGCTTTCTGTGGGGCGTGCGATGAGCCTCCTGGGCCCACACGACGTGGCTCATGCATGCGTTACGACAGGACGTCGTGGTATTAGCATGCCTACCTTTTTGACCACTGCGGGGTCTCAACTTTCCCTCGCATCTTCCATTCCAATCATTTCTTTATTTCCGGTTTGTATTAAAAACCTTTATAAATACCTCATAATCTTAGAAAATTGCTAAAAAAATTATCAAATATTATTCATTCCCAAATAAAAAAACAAATAGTAAAGCTAATTACTGTAGCTTCACCTTTTTCCTGTATTAAAAAGCAGCCCTATCTCTAGGGCTGCTAATGTTTATACTGGATATACACCATGTTTTTTCGTACTTGGCGTTTCATATGATTCTGAGTAGTAAGCAAATCGCTTAATTAATTCAGATCGTAGTTCTTCTGGTTGAATAACCACATCTACTACTAGTTCCGATGCTAATCTATAAATATCGATATCCTCAGAGTATTCTTTACGTTTCTCTTGGATAAATGCAGCTTGCTCTTCTTTTGGTAAGCTGGCAATTTTATTTGCATATACTGCATTTACTGCTGCTTCTGGGCCCATTACTGCAATTTGGGCAGATGGGAATGCAATAACACAATCTGTCTCAAATGCAGGGCCAGCCATTGCATATAAACCAGCTCCGTACGCTTTACGAACGATAACTGAAATTTTTGGTACAGTTGCGTTACTCATAGAATAAAGCATTTTTGCACCATGACGAATAATTCCTGCTCGCTCTACTTTTGTACCAATCATAAACCCTGGTACATCCATCAAGAATAATAAAGGAATATGGTAGGCATCACATAAATTAATAAATTTTGCTGCTTTATCCGCCGAATCATGGAATAATACGCCACCTTTTATCTTAGGTTGGTTAGCCACAATTCCAACGCTGCGTCCATCTATTCTAGCAAAACCAGTTACTAGCTCAGGGGCAAATAGCTTTTTAATTTCAAAGAACGAATCTTCATCGACTACTCGATCAATAAATTCATAAATTGAAAATGGAACATTTTGATTGCTAGGAATAATTTCTGCTAATGACTTCTCTTTTTGCAGAGGATTTTTAGCCTCAACAACAGGAGATTGCTGTTTAAAATTTGTAGGTAAATATGATAAATAATCTTTCAGTTTAGCAATCGCTTCTTCTTCAGATTCACATAGAACATCACCACATCCAGAAACTGAGCAGTGCATTCTAGCTCCACCCATTTCCTCAAGTGTTACTTTTTCACCAATTACCATTTCAGCCATACGAGGAGATCCTAAGTACATCGAAGAGTTTCCTTCAACCATAAACACTGCATCACAAAATGCAGGTATATAAGCTCCACCTGCCGCAGATGGACCAAATAATAAACATACTTGAGGCACTTGGCCCGATAGCTTAATTTGGTTATGGAAAATACGACCTGCTCCACGTCTACCTGGGAACATAAAAACTTGATCAGTAATTCGTGCACCAGCAGAGTCCACTAAATAAATAAGAGGACAAAGCATCTTCAGACATGTTTCTTGAATACGAATAATTTTCTCTACCGTTTTTTCACCCCATGATCCTGCTTTTACAGTAGAATCATTTGCCATAACACAAACAGTACGACCGTTAATTTTACCAATCCCTGTAACAATTCCATCTGCCGGAAACTCGTCATTCATACAGTTGGCAAAAAAACCATCTTCTACGAAACTATCTTTATCTAAAAGCTGATTGATTCGCTCTCTAGCAAAGAGCTTTCCAATTTTCGCATTGCTTTCGTGATATTTTTCTTTCCCACCTGAAAGTATTTGGTCTTTTCGAGCTTGGTAAGTTGCTTCGTTTTGCATTACGTTTACTCTCCTTTATATTGCGGTTTACGTTTTTCTTGAAAAGCAATTAAACCCTCCATACGATCAGTTGTATGTAGTAATGTTTCATATTCATACGTCTCTAATCTAAGCCCTAAGTCTAGTGGAAGATCGAAACCTCGTTGAATTGCTTTTTTTGCTGCACGTATAGCTAGAGGTCCTTTGCTTGCGATCGTCTCACAAATTTCAAGTGCTTTATCTTGTAAATCTTCTATTTCAACAACTCGTTCTAAAATGCCATATTCTTGCGCTTCAAGCGCATTTAGTCTTTTCGCTGTAAAAATTAATTCTTTCGCTTTTCCAATACCAATTAAGCGTGGAAGTCTTTGAGTACCACCAGCGCCTGGAATAATCGCCAACGAAGTTTCTGGCAAACCGACTACTGCCTCGTTATGAGCTATTCTTAAATCACATGCCAAAGCAAGTTCAAGACCACCACCAAGAGCAACTCCATTTATTGCTGCAATAGTAGGCATTGGTAATCTTTCAATTTTCTCAAAAAGTGTACCAATTTTTTCTACTGTATCTCGAGCTTCACTCTCTGTCATGCCTCTTCTTTCCTTTAAATCTGCACCGCTGCAGAAATAAGATGAGCCACTACCAGTAAATAAAACAACTCGAACTGAAGAAGTTTTCTTCAATTCATCCATTTCATTATGTAGAGCATCTAGTAACTCTCGCGATAATGAATTTGCTTGCTTTGTTCGATTTAGAGTAAAAATTCGAATATGACCGATATCATTCACTAGTAAAGATGATTCCATTTAAATACTCTCCTTCGAACCATTCCATACGGAAAATAATTTACTAACTGGTGTTAAATTCATTTGTTCAGCTATAAATGAGGTAGCATTATGGAGTTTCTTTTCATCCACACCAGTTGAAATATCTAAACGGTGTAATAAAGATACTACATCTTCAGTTGCTACGTTTCCACTTGCTCCAGGAGCATATGGGCAACCACCTAATCCACCATTTGATGAATCAAATCGCTCAATACCAAATAAGAGAGAAGTATAAAGATTTGCCACTGCACGCCCGTATGTATCATGGAAATGCATAGCAATCTGATCGACAGGAACTTCTCGTACTAGGTTTTCTAAGAAATCATTTACTTGTAATGGATTAGCAATTCCAATCGTATCACCAAAAGAGATTTCATCTACCCCACATTCGATCAATTCATTAGCCATCTTTATTATTTTCATGGAATCAACATTTCCTTCATAAGGACAACCAAACACAGTTGAAATATAGGCTCTCGTTGATTTTTTATGATTCTTACATTCTGTTATCATACTGCGAATATCGTTCATAGAATGCTCGATATTCGCATTTTTATTTTTCATATTATGCGTTTCACTAGCAGACAAAAAGAAATTAATTTCATCTGCATTTCCCTCAAACGCACTTATTACCCCTCTTTTATTTGGTACAAGAGCTGCATAAGTAACCCCATCTTTTTTCTTAAGTTTTGAAAACAGATCTACGGAGTCACTTAATTGAGGAATCCAGTCTGGCCTTACAAAAGAAGAAACTTCGATATAAGAAAGACCACTTTCAACTAATAATTCAATCCATTCTAGCTTCTTTTCAGTTGAAACAAACTGTTTTTCATTTTGTAACCCATCACGTGGACCGACTTCCCTTAAAACGACTGATCGAGGTAGCTTCATTATGTTTGCTCCTAACCTAGTTTTTCAACTTGGATTAATGTATCGCCTTCATTTACGAAATCGCCTTCTTGGACGAATACATTTATAACCTTACATTTATATGGAGTTGCATGTGGAATTTCCATTTTCATAGACTCTAAGATTACATATTCATGATCAATACTAATCTCGTCACCTACAGAAACTAATAATTTCCAAACGCTACCAGCCATCATTGCAGTTAAATTTTCCATTATATAATCCTCACTTCACTTTTTGATATTCATTAATAAAATTAGTTGCGTAGTTACCTTCTTGGAATGAATTCGTTGAAAGAATATCAATCAGAAACGGTACATTTGTTTTAATTCCTTCGATTTCTACGTTTGAAAGATACGAGTGCAGTTTATGAACTGCTTCTTTTCTAGAGTTTGCTGTTACAATTACTTTTGCTAGAAGTGGGTCATAAAACGGTGATACAACCCAACCATCATATAGATGTGTATCAACTCGTACACCATCAACTTCAGGGAAACTACAGTGTTGAACTGTTCCAGGAGAAGGGAAGAATGTTTTAGGGTCTTCTGCATAAACTCTTACTTCAATGGAATGTCCATTCATCTCTACATGATGCGGACGAATTGGAAGGATTTCACCAAATGTAATACGGAATTGCCATTCTACTAAGTCAATACCTGTAATTCCTTCAGTTACTCCATGTTCAACTTGTAATCTCGTGTTCATTTCTAAGAAATAAATATTCTCGTTTTCATCAACTAAAAATTCGATTGTACCAACATTTACATATTTCATTTTATTTGCAATCGTAAGTGAATAGTCTTCAAGCTTTTTTCGGCCTCTTTCAGATAAGAAAGGTGATGGCGCTTCTTCAACTACTTTTTGGTTTCTTCTTTGAATTGAACAATCTCTTTCAAATAAGAAAACAACGTTTCCTAGAGAATCAGCAGCAATTTGTGCTTCAATATGTCTTGGCTTTAAAATTGCTTTTTCAATAAACACATCATCATTTGCAAAAAATTGTAGAGCTCTTGTTTGTGTTGTTAAAAATTCTTTTTCAAGTTGCTGTTCATCTTCTATTAATTTCATTCCTATTCCGCCGCCGCCACTAGAGGCTTTTAACATAACAGGATAACCAATTTGAGATGCAATTTCCTTTGCTTCCTCAACTGATTGAATCGGGTGAGAATTCCCTTTAATAACAGGTATATTTAATTCTTCCATAATTTGTCTTGCTCTAATTTTTTCACCCATCATTTCTAAATGTTCAGGCTTCGGCCCAACAAATAAAATTCCAGCTTCTTTACACTTTTTAGCAAAATCGCTATTTTCGGATAGGAAGCCGTACCCCGGATGAATTGCTGTTACATTATTCTCTTTTGCAATTTGAATAATTAAATCACCATTTAAATACGTATCCTTTGTATGATTCCCTTTAAGAGGGAAAGCTTCGTCACTTAACTTAACGTGCAAACTTTCCTTGTCAGCATCTGAATAGACTGAAACAGTTTGATAGCGAAGCTTTTTACAAGTTTGGATAATTCGACATGCGATTTCCCCGCGGTTTGCAATAAGTATCTTAATCATATTCTCGCTCCTTATCGGCATCCTAATTGACGTGCTATTACCATACGTTGAATTTCAGATGTTCCTTCACCAATTTCAAGCAACTTCGCATCACGAACTAATCGTTCAATTCCATATTCCTTCATATAGCCATATCCACCATGGATTTGTAATGATTCATTCGCAATTTTGGAAGCGATTTCAGAAGCGTATAACTTTGCGAACGCCGCTTCTTTCGTAAAAGGTTTTCCATTATCTTTTAACCATGCAGCTTTGTGTACCATATTTCGAGCTAGTTCAATTCCCATCGCCATATCAGCTAATTTAAACTGAATTGCTTGGAAACTAGAAAGAGGTTGTTTAAATTGTTTACGCTCTTTCGCATAAGCTAATGCTTTATCAAACGCTTTTTGAGCAATCCCAACTGCAAGTGCTGCAATTGAAATACGTCCACCATCTAATGTATATAAAAATTGGCCAAATCCTTTATCTGGATTACCTAAAATATTTTCTTTTGGAACTCTTACCTCATTTAAAACAATTTGAGTTGTATTTGAAGCACGAACGCCCATTTTGTCATAAGGATCTGTAATTGTTAATCCTTCAGAATCTGTAGGTACGATAAATGCACATATATTTTTCTTTCCATTTGCATCAATTGAAGTATAAGCTGTAACAATAATTGTATTTGCATATTGAGCATTTGTAATCCAGCACTTTTCTCCTGTAATCACATACTCATCGCCTTCTAAAACAGCTTTTGTTTGCGTTCCACCTGCATCCGATCCTGCATTAGGTTCTGTTAAACCAAAAGCGCCAAGTGTTTTACCTTCTGCCATTGGAACTAAGTACTTTTGCTTTTGTTCTTCTGTACCAAAATAGTAAATTGGAGAAGCACCTAGTGAACATGTTGCAGCAAAACTTAAACCAGTACCACCACATGCGCGCCCGATTTCTTCTACAGCTAATGCATAACTAATCGTATCGCCGCCGCTACCGCCGTACTCTTCAGGGAATGGAATACCTAATAAACCTAATTCACCCATTTTTTTGAAAGTTTCAATTGGAAATCTGCTATCACGATCAAGTTCCTCTGCAAAAGGCTCAATTTCTTTCGCTGCGAAATCTCGTACCATTTCTTGAATCATTTGCTGTTCTTTAGATAATAAAAAATCCATGTGTTAGTCACTCTCCTTCTAATATTAAGGTACGTCTTAAGAAACGTAAGAATGTCTCCAACTGTAAGAAATATCAGTGGAGTGGTTTCATTTTTATATTAAAAAATAACATAGTCTTACAATTAATAATATTCGATATTTTCTGCCGTTTACCTCTTTTCAAAAAACCTCTATTTTCGACTCTTTTCGACAAACCCCTACTATTTGATACAGATCGTTAACCAAAAACAAAATAAAAAAGCATAACTTCTTGTCCGAAGCTATGCTTTTATCCTTATTTCTTTAACTAATTACATCTAATAAAATCTTCCCTGTACTTCTTCTACTTTCTATTAATCTATGTGCATTAGCTGCCTCTTCTATTGGAAACTGATGACCTATTTTAATTGTAAGAAGTCCCTCTTCTAGTAATCGAAAGACTTGTTTTGCTGTTTCCTTTAAAATTTCAGGGCGTTCCTTTCTAGTTGTCCCTAGACTAAACCCAAGAATTGAGCGACAACTTGAATGTAATTCACTCGTTTTAAAATTGCCTTTTTCTCCGCTAGAATTTCCAAAATGAACTAATCTACCATAATGTGCTAAACAATTCATGCTTTGCTCAGAAATTTTACCAGCAACTGAGTCCAATATTATATTTACCCCTTTTCCATCTGTAATTTGATTTACCTTTTCAGCAAAGTTTTCGCTTTCATAACAAATCACATAATCTGCTCCAGCATCTAAGGCGAAAGATTTTTTTATTTCACTTCCCACTGTTCCAATTATTTTACTTGCACCTAAAATCTTTGCGATTTGAATAGCTGTTGTTCCTACTCCACCTGCCGCCGAATGTATAAGGACCGTTTCTCCTTGTTCAATTCTTGCTAAATCCGCTAAAAGCTTATATGAAAGAAATGATACAGTTAGACATGCTGCAGCATTATCAAAACTAACTGCTTCGGGTAAGGCATATGTTAGATTTTCATTCGCTACTACATATTCAGCATATGAACCACCTATAGGAAAAGCTGCCACTCTTTGACCAACCTTTAAATGCTTAACTTCAGATCCGACTGCTTCTATAATTCCAGCGCAATCGAGACCAGGAACAAATGGAAAATTCCCTTCGCCTTTTTTTCCGTACCTAGACTTTACATCTGCAAAGTTCACACTAGCTTTCACTACTTTAATTAATACTTGATTTGAACTAATAGTAGGTATCTCTAAATCTACATATTTTAGAACTTCGGGTTTACCGAACTCTGTTACAACAATCGCCTTCACATCACTCACCCCATCATAAACTATTTAAATCAATCTTATCGTTAAAATGATTTATAGAATAATAGTGATTTTTTATGTGTACCAATAAGCAAAACTTATGTGATATATATTTTAATATCCTTATAAGAAAATGCTCTTTTCGTAACTTTGTTGCTAATAAAAAAGTAATTCGTCGATTTCCACTTCTGATGAAGCAGTTGCAAATTATTATTTGAAAAAGAAGGTTTCAAAAATCAAAAAGCAGGCAAAATTATCTAATGGAATATCAAATGAAAAATGAAATCTTTAATAGAAACGGAGAAAACAAATGATTAATCTACTGGGTCAGGTTATGTTGTATGTAAACAACCAAGATGAAGAAGTGAAATTTTGGACAGAAAAAGTGGGGTTTAACCTAGTTTCTGAACATAACAACGCAGGGTTTAGATGGATAGAAATTGCTCCAACAAATGATGCACAAACGAGTATTGTACTTCACAATAAAGAACTAATTGCAAAAATGCAGCCGGAACTAAATCTTAGTACACCTTCATTAATGTTTTTTGCTAAGGATCTTGATGTGTTATATAAAAGCTTTACGGATAAACAGATCACCGTAGGAGAACTTGTAACGATGCCATCTGGGAGAGTATTCAACTTTGCAGATAATGAAGGAAATTACTTCACAGTAATGGAAAAGAAGTAAAATTCGATATAAGAAATATATAATTTATTCTATAAAGTAGTTTTTAGGGGTAGAAAAGAGCTTGTCCAGTTTGGACAAGCTCTTTTCTTTTCTATGCTTTCTTTGTTAATTCTGATTCTGTCGTTGTATTCTCCCTCCTATTTTAATACTCAAACTTGTAAAAAACTTCAAACTGTCTCCGAGGTTTTATTAACTAAGGTAAATGAAAAGATTTAATGTGATTAAGCCTCAAATATGCGATTTCTCCATTGGCTGCTGTTAATTCTATAAGATTGTTTTCTACATTCTTAATTAATCCAATTTTCATTGGATCAATCCCACCGTCAAATACTACCAGTTTTCCCTCTTCTTTCTTTAATTGGGCATCAAACGAACGTAATAGAGGAATGTTAGAAGGATGAACAGGTAAACTTTCATTTTCTAAGGTGTAGGGGTTAGTGTTGTGGTTATATGGTGTAAGCCATTTTAAATGTGATAGAGATATATACATCATTTTAAAAACTGGTGAATAAAAGACGATATAGTCACTTAAGACATTTGTAATATATCCATGAAAAGTTATATTCCCTGTGACATAAATTTCTGTAAAAATTCCTTTTGCATTTGTTAATATTTTTCGATAAGAGATCATACCGATATCTTCTGCAATTGAAGGTTCAATTGGATCATCTATCTTTTCTCTGAAATTGTTACTAAGACTAACCCTATGGATATGAATCCATGGGATATAATAAAACTTTAAGCCATTGTACACTACTAGAACGTCTTTTCCAGAATCGGTAAGTATTCCTTCAAAATGTTTATCTCCAGATAATTGTACAAAAACTTGTTTTCCAAGTAATGATTGAACATCATTCACTAATATCTCCTCCTAGAGGTAAATTCGTAATTTTCTATTACGTGAAAATCATTTGCACCCAATAGAATAATAGAAATAACGTAACAACTGTTGTCAATGGAATGACGATTAGTGACACTTTTAAATAATCCTTCCATTTTACTTTAATCTTATTTTGTTTTAATATGTGCATCCAAATAAGGGATGCTAGAGTACCAATAGGCAATAATAATGAACCTATATCGCTACCTATAATATTCGCAAGATAGATTGTTTTCAAAGTGATTGGATCAAGTCCCATTTCTGTTAACGTAATTGTTCCAACCATTAATGCAGGATGATTATTAAATAGATTGGAAAGTATTGATACTAGTCCGCCCATGATAAAGCTTGCTTGGAGTAACCCTTGATTTACGATTGGGTTGAAGAATTCTACTAGAAATGCAGTAAGGCCTGCATTATGAAGTCCGTAGATTATGACATACATAGAAAACGCAAAAATAAGAATGTGCCAAGGTGTCTTTTTCAAAATATCGACCGGGTTTGTGCGTAAATGGTACCATCTCCATACTAGTAAGACGAGAGATCCAAGCACTGCAACCAGTTCAATTGGAATTGAAAGAAAAGATGCAACAAATAGTAAACATCGCATGATGAATACAAATGATAATACTTTTAACATAAATCTAGTTCGTTTTTGTTTTGTTTCAACTGATATTTTAGTCTTTAATGGATGGAAATTTTTCGTAAAAAAAGATTCTTCAATATCATCTGTTGAGACTGGTAATGTTTTCGGTAACTTATTCTTTACAACCATGTACATTAACCATGACATAAATAATAAACCTAATGTCGCAGGCACGAACATCATCGCAGTATGCATATATAGCGTCATATGAACAATTTTCAAAGCGATTAAATTTACGATGTTACTAACACCAATAGGAGCACTTGAAGCTGTTGCAATTAGTGCACCACTCAATAGATAAGGTATTTGTTGATGGGGTTTAAGACGTAGATTTCTAAGCAGTAAAATTAAAATCGGTGTAGTGATCAAGATACTTCCATCGTTATTAAATAATAGTGTCATCAAAAAACATAACAATTGGATATACCAATACAAACGATGACCCGAACCCTTCGCTAAACTTGCAAGCCTTGCAGCTGACCAGTGGAAAAAACCAAAGCTTTCTAAAATAACAGCCATGACAATCGTCGCGATAATTGTAATGGATGCTCCACCAATTTTATGAATAATATCAACAAGATTACTTCCTGATACAATTCCTGTTAATAAAATAATCCCTGCGCCTATCGCGGCTGGCCATGCTTCATTCAAACCTCTAGGTCTCCAAAATATGACTGCCATTGTCATAAGAAACACAAGACTACTCACAAAAATATCAAAACTCATTAATTCACCCTCTTTTGAACAATTTTAAGCATCTGACAACTACTTGTCCGATTCTTTATATTATTGTTATTCGAATATATTAATCTCGTACTTAGGTTAAAGCCTATTTTTATGAATTTGTATGTTTGTCCAAATAGTGCAAATGTACCCTAAAGATAAATGTTTAGTCTAACTGAACGCATAAAAAAAAGCTGATATATCAGCTTTTAATTCCATATTGGTTCCTAATATAGGCTATTGTTCAGTAACAAATAGGTAATGCAAATTGATAGTTTAAGAGTTAACTAATCCGAAACTTCAATTAGTGATCAATTTGTTTTTTGAGAAATCAGAAACAAAAAATAAAAGAGTCAAAAAAAAAAAACAAAAACTACCTTAAATTTAGGTTGTTTTTGTTTTTTTTTGCTATTAAAAAAGTAATTCTTAGATTTCCACTACAGAATGCTCTGGGGCGTGCGATGAGCCTCCTCGGCTCGCCTGCGGGATCTCATCTGCCCCGCTACTCCCATAGGAGTCTCGCCCCTTCCGTTCCAATCATTTTTCATTATTTACAGTTTGTATAAAATTCTTTTTAAAAACAACAATCTTATAGAAAAGAGCCTAAATTTGTAAGGCAGTTTTTATTTATTAATTTACTTATTAATTATATTCATAATACTTTCTGTTGCCGTTTTAATATTTTCTTTCCCTAAAATTGCAGAGACTATTGCAACACCATCAATTTTTGTTGCCATAAGTTCCGCTACATTTTCTTCACTAATGCCACCTATTCCAACAATCGGAATTGAAATAGCTTCACGAATTTGTTTTAGCTCATCTAATGTGACATATTTTGCATCAAGCTTCGTACTTGTTGGATACATTGATCCGATTCCTACATAGTCAGCACCCTGTTCTTGTGCGATAAGAGCTTCCTCTAAAGTAGTTGCAGATACTCCTATAAACATATTTTCACCAACTAGTTTTCTTGCAACCGTTATAGGCAAATCCTCTTGTCCAATATGGAGTCCATCAGCCTCGATTGCTAGTGCAATATCCAGTCTGTCATTGATGACAAGGGGAATATTATATTTTGTGGTAACTTCCTTTACTTGAATTGCAAGTTTATAAAATTCAAGACTACTGCAATTTTTCTCTCTAAGCTGAACGATTGTTGTTCCACCTTTAATCGCTTCTTCAATAGAGTTAATAAGGTCTCTAGTTCCTAATACTTCTCGATCAGTTACTAGATATAACTTGTAATCAACTTGACTTGTTGTTATACCCATTCCACTTTCCCTCCATCAAGTAAGGTGCTGACTGATATCTTTGATACTTCATCAAATAAATTCACTCTAAACGTGCCAATTGCCTGTTCTTCTGTTAATCGTTTCTTTGCTAATTCGCCACTTAAGCCCATTGTTGTAATTCCTGCAATAGCAGCCTGAAAATAATCATTTGTTACACCAGCGTAAGTTCCGATAAGTGATGTGCTCATACATCCTGTTCCCGTCACATCTGCTAACAATTTATCTCCATTTGAAATCTTGCATACTTTTTCTTGTTCGGCAACGATATCCACTGCCCCAGTAATCGCAACAACAGCACCTAACTTTGCAGAAAGTGATTTTGCGATTTCAACCCCATTTTCTTCGTCAGCAACTGAATCAACACCTTTGATCTGAACATTTAATCCAGATATAAGCTTAATTTCTGACATATTTCCTCGCACTACAGCAAAACGAACCTCTTTTAAAAGTTTTGTAGTTGTTTCTGTACGAAGTGTTGTAGCTCCTACACCAACCGGATCTAAAATGACAGGAACACCTAATTGGTTTGCCTTTTTCCCTGCTGTTATCATTGATTGAATTGTTCTTTCATTTAGCGTACCAATATTAATTACTAAAGCTGATGCAAAACTAACCATTTCTTCTACTTCAGCTAGATCATCAGCCATTACTGGTGATCCCCCTAATGCAAGAACCATATTCGCACAATCATTAACAGTCACGTAATTCGTAATATGATGAACTAAAGGTTTCTTTACTTTTACACTTTCAAGTAGTTGACTAATTTCTTTAATAATTGACATGTTTATTTCCCCCTAATTGTTTTTTTGTGAGTTTATTAACTAAAAATTGAAGAGCAATATACATAAAACAAATTACAATCATACTTGGTACAGTGGCACCTAGAAAACTATCAAACTTTACAAATTGGCGATAGATAAATATTCCTGCTACCCAAGTGATGATAGCCAACCAATCTAGTTTTAATGTTTTTCTTATTTTTGTTCGTTTTAACAGGAAATAATCCGTTAATAAAATAGCGTATAATGGCGCAAAAAATGAACCAATTGTATATAAGAAGCCTTCATATTTTTCTATTGGAAAAACGATGGCTAGAAGTGTTCCAATAATCGTAAGTATAATAGCTACTTTTTTTCCATTTAATGTAGGAAAGATCGTAGTAATTGAAATCCCAGCTGAGTACGCATCCATAAAAGTTGTCGTAACAGTTGCTAAAACAACAATCCCTACTGCAAATAAGCCTAAATTTGCACTCATTAATACAGCGACTGGGTCCACTTCATTAAATGCAAGTGCCGCACCTAGCCCTATAATATACATCCATGAACTACCTATCATGTAACCTAGGAAACTACCAATCGCACCATCTCGTGTTGTTTTAGCAAAGCGAGTATAGTCACTAATTAAAGGTAACCACGATAATGGCATAATGACAGATAGTTCAACAGCAGCACCGAACGATAAACCTGAAGTGCTTGGTTTCAATAGAAGATCATTATTTCTAAAAATGACATAACATAAAATAATGGTTAGCGCGAAAAGTAAGATAACAGCTACACTATTTAATTTTTTCATCGCATTTTGTCCATAGTACAACCAAATACAAATCAACGCTCCAATGAAAATACACCATACAGCTGGTTGATTAAAGTGATAGTCATTCGTCGTTACTAAATTAATCGATCGAGCTCCGGTTAGAATCATAATGGCCGTCCAACCAAGTAGCTGTAGTACATTTAGAATTGAAAATAGGTAACTACCATAACTACCAAAAGAAATCTTTGTTGATTCCATCGCCGTTAAGCGTTCCTTTGAACCTATTACTCCACCAAAAACTAGTAGTAGAGTTCCCATTAAATGTCCTAGTAATATTGCAGTTAATCCCTTTTTAAACCCTAGCGGTGCAATAAGCGCACCTGTCATTATTTCTGCAACAGAAACTGCTGCTCCGAACCAAAGTGTTGAAAAATTCCATTTTGTTAATTGCCCAGGTTGGTTAGACATGCTGTATACCTGCTTTTTCATATAATGAGTAAAAATGATGGACCGGACCTACGCCTTTACCGATTGAAAAAGAATGTTGAATAGCAAGTGTAATATAATCCTTCGCTTCTCTAATCGCATCATTTAATTCTATACCCTTCGCTAAATTCGATGCGATAGCAGATGATAATGTGCAACCTGTGCCATGTGTATTTGTTGTGTTAATTCTTACCCCGTTAAAACTTGTAAACTTTTCTCCATTAAAGCAAATATCAGTTGCATCATTTTCAAGATGCCCACCTTTTACAAGAACTGCTTGTGCTCCTAAAGAGTGAATTTGAATTGCAGCTTCTTTCATTTCTTCAATTGTCGTTATTTTTCTTCCAGTAATCACCTCAGCCTCTGGAAGATTCGGCGTAATCAAAGTCGCTAATGGAATTAGTTCTTGAATTAAAGCCTCTTTCGCATTTGGACTTAATAAATCAAAACCGCTTTTTGAAATCATGACCGGGTCTAAAACAACTTGTTTTGGTTTATATTGCTTTAATTTTTCTGCTATTGTTTTAATCGTATCGATTTGTGATACCATTCCAATTTTTACCGCGTCTACTTCAATATCAGTAAAAATGGCATCCAACTGACTAGCAATCAATTCTGGCGTTATATCTTGAACAGCAAATACCCCTTGCGTATTCTGAGCTGTGACCGCTGTAATCACACTCATCCCAAATACACCATGTGCTGAAAATGTTTTTAAATCCGCTTGAATACCAGCTCCTCCACTAGAATCAGATCCTGCAATCGTTAATACTTTTTTCACGTTTCTTCCCCCTACATATGAATAGAACTTTATTACCAAACAAATAGAAGGTGTGACTTGATTTTAATCCTAAATGTGGCGGCGACTGTACAGCCCCGACAATCATAAGACAATGAAAAATAGAAGTTGTTATTAACTTTCTATTGGACTTGGCTTATGACCTCGAGGGACTTGAAGCCGGAACTAGCCAACAAAAAAAGCACAAATCCCATAGGGACTTGTGCTCGAACAAATCAATGTTATGAATACAGAAATGTATGTACTCAATCGCTCACTTTCCTACGCTGGCATTATCCAGATCAGGTTAAAGGGTTAAAGACAATTGTGTCTTAATCTCAGCCGACCATTTACGGCACCCCTAGTACTATTCAATTATTTAATTTAATGACTATTTCATCTTAATTAATACATATACGAATATCAAGTATTTAGACTAGTTTACGTAAAGTATTTATAAAAGAGCTCTATTATTTTAAATCTTTCACTTCATTTAACACGTCAGTTAAGTCATCTGCAGCTTGGTTAAGCGTATCTGCATCAAGAGGAGATACTTTTACTCCAGCTTCAATAATGTGAAGAGGTCCTTCAACTTTTTCATAAAGTTCAGCGTCTTTATCTTTTACAGAGTCTTCGAATTTCTCCCAAGATCCTTCAAGTGCTTCTCCACTATCTTTTGCTTTTGCCTCATCGTTATCAGCAACTTGAGTTTTTAATTCTGTAATTGTTTTAATCATATCATCTGAACCATTTTTAATTGCTTTGTCTTCTTTTGTTCCACATGCTGATAAAGTTAATGATAATGCTAAAGCCATTGTTGCAACCAATTTTTTATTAGATAACATTTTTATTGTCCCCCGAATTTTTTATATTCATTTTATTTTTTTTATTTGAAATTCTATTATAAATAACACTAGTAAATGCAATTAGTAATAAGATCATTTGTGGGATAAAGCTCTCCCAAGTTGAGTAAATTGCAAAGAAATCAATAGTAGGAATTGGCGCTTGTGTAGCTGGCAGTAAACCAGAAAGTTGTAAACCATGAATTCCCATACCTGCAAACTTAAAGCACAAATAGAACATTAGAATACTTGATACAAGGAAAAATGGTCTCATTGGCACTTTTAAACCAACTTTTAAAATTAAGAAACTTACTAAAGCTAATATACCTACACCTAATGCGATTCCAGTTAATAAACTTGATAATTTGATTGACGATGCCATTCCAATAAAGAATAAAACAGTTTCAGTTCCTTCACGAAATACTGCTAAAAATGAAAGAATTGCTAAAGATAGTAAGCTACCTGTATTTAATGCTTTATCACTCTTTGTTTGAATATACGATTGCCATTGTTTTAAATTTGATTTACTGTGAAGCCAGTAGCTCATATAAAGCAACATAACCGCTGCAAATACTCCAGTCCAACCGGCAATTAAGAAATTATTACTTCCGAATGCACCTGTTGAGAATAGTAAGTTTACAATTACGCCTAGTATAATACTTAAACCTAATCCAGCTCCTACACCAAACCAGATCCACTTACTTTTCTTTTCTTGACCAGATTTTTTTATAAAACCTAATAGTGCAACTACAACTAATAATGCTTCTAAACCTTCTCTTAATAAAATTGTGACAGCATCTAGCATTGTATAACTAGTTTTAGCAGCTAATGGTAAAAGATAATCACGCATATCTGTTATCGTTTTTGTCGCTGCTTTAACGTCTGGTGATTTAGCTGATAACATAGCGTATGACGTAACCATATCTCTTTCAGCATCAGTGTAAACTTTTTGGGATTGTGTTAATACGACCCCTTCTATACTAATCCAAGATTTTCTAAATTGATTAATTTCAGACTGAGCTCCAGATACATCATTATCTTTCAAGTCTGATAATGCATTGTTTAAAATCTGTATTAAATCTTCCACGCTACCCTTACTCTTAGTGCTTAGTTTAGATTCTGCGAATTGATGTGCGATAAATTTTTCATTTACTCCTTCTAATTCTTTTAAAGAAGTAACTAATGTATTTTGATTAATTGTTTTTTGAGCTAATGAGTATTGTACCATCCCCATTGCTTCTTCAATTTTGCCATAAGCCTCAATCGACTTATTTTTTATTCCATCTTCTTTAGCTAACCACTCTTTATTGAAGTTTTTATATTGCTGCTCAGCAGATGTAAAATCACCTTTCTGTGCAGCTTGTATAGCGCTTTCAATAAATGAATTTGCATGTGTTAAATCTTCTTCAGGACTTGCCGCGAAAATTTTAGTTGGCATCAGTATTAAAGTTAAAATGATAGGAATAACGATTTTAATTAGCGTTTGCCTCATTGGTGAAATTTCCCCTTAAATAGAAATGATAATCATTTTCATTTTTGACTATAGACTGAATTTAATAGATAGTCAACAGGAAATTTTTTTCAGTACTATTTTTACGGAATTTAAAATGGAAAAAGCCGAGGATCAACCACGGCCATTAATAAAAATGGTTTATCTTAATTGGTTACTCTCTAAAACTTTGGCTGTATAGTATCTACTTGTTTGATTCGCTTTAGTCCTTTGCCTAATTTAAAAACTAATATACCTGCAATAATGATACTTACACCTATCAATTGTTTAAGTGTAAAAGGAACTTTTTCAAGTCCTAACAATCCTAATGAATCCCACACTAATGCAAAAATGAGCTGTGACGTGAGAACGATCGATATCGCATATGTTGGGCCAAGTGATTTAACCGATTGCATTAAACTTATCACAACGCCAACTCCGATTACACCGCTAAACCAGTACCAAGGCTGCATATTGTGTAGTACAAATAAATACTTTCCTTCTATAATAAAGCCAACTAATAATGATGCTAAAAAACCCGTCCCTAAAACGATTGAGGTTGTTAGCCATTTTCCAGACTTTACATTTACTTTACTGTTAAATATATTTTGCAAACTAATAAGTGCGCCTGCAATACATGATAATAGTAAACCAAGAATCATATTGTTTCCCCTCCTAACATTTCATTATTTTGGGCTGATTCGCAACTATGTTGCTTTTAAACATGTAAATTTCTAGATTTCCACTCCATGTTACTTGCTTTCCGTGGGTCGGGCGCTGAGCCTCATGCTTTTCAAAAAACAATCCGACTATTCATAAATATTATTACTTGCTAGTGTGCTTAATCCCTCTCTGTCCTTAATAAGAATGTGGCCATTAATCCGTTCAATGAACCCTTCTTTACAAAATTGTTGGATAACCCGATTTAAATGACGATAACTTGTTCCAATTAAATTCGCTGCGTCTTTTAGAGTTGCCGTACTCAATTGTTCATTAAGAAATGAATCAGAATCGTCATATGAGATGGACAAAAGATAACTAGCTAAACGAACCTCTACGGGATACATCAAATTAAAGCTTAGAGAATTAGATTTTATAAAGAATTTTTCAGTAATTATTTCAAGAATAAATTGAAGAAACGGAGGATGATCACTTCCATATTTCTTTAACCAGCGATGTTCAATTCCAATCATATACACTGTTGATACTGCTTCAACAGTATTTAGGATCTCAGTTCCTCGAACATATTCAATGTCCCCTATCAATTCAAGTGGTTTTTTAAAAGATAAAATGAGTGTTTTACCTTCTACAGAAGTTGTATATATTTTTAATTTTCCTTTTACTAATACATACATATATTTGGAAGAGTCTCCTTGATTGCAAATCAGTTCGCCTTGCTCAAATTTGTAAAGTGACATATGTTCTCTTAACTTTTCGTTAAATATCGATTCAATTTGATGGTATTTTAAATAATAGTCTAGTTGTTTTAGATCTTTCATTTCTTTCTTGATTAAAGTTCACCTCCAATAAAAGCTTAATAATTGTTTAAAATGGCTTTTTCTTTTTTTCTATATTATTAGGAGTTTTGTCGATTTACACTCCAGGATGCTCGCTTTCCGTGGGGCAGGCGCTGAGCCTCCTGGGCCCACACGACGTGGGTCATGCATGCGTTACGACAGGACGTCGTGGTTTTAGCATGCCTACTTTTTTGACCACTGCGGGGTCTCATCTTCCAGCTACTCCCACAGGAGTCTCGCACCTTCCGTTCCAATCATTTTCTCTAGTAATCGTACATTTAAAATCCTTTAAGAATCAACAATCTTTAGAAAAGGGCATATAATCAATACCCTAATATGACAACACCAGCAATCATCATCCCGAAGCCAATGAATTGTGACGGATTCATTTTAAGTTTAGTAATACCAAACCATCCTTTACTATCAATAATAAAGGTTAGACTTAACTGAGCAACAAGTAAGGCTGATATTGAAAGCGTAATACCGTTGTTGTGAATCGCGGTAACATTACTAAAAATAATAGGTGCGCCAAAAGCTCCACTTATTAAGTACAAAGGTTTCACTTTCTTTAACGATACGACGTTTCCATCTCGAATGATTGCAAATATTAGTAATGCCAGAATAAATCCAGTAAACTGAGTGATCGTCGCCGCTTGCCATGTTCCAATATCTTGGCTGATACGAGAATTAGCCACACTTTGTAGCGTAATTAGAGCTCCACCTACAATTGCAAATAGACTTCCTTTCATTTTCATTCACCTCAAATTTTGATTTCTTCATTCATTAAACATTAACCTATAAGACCTTGTGAAGGACATATGTCCTCGTATAACATTTAAACAAACGTTTGAATGAAAAAGAAAAGGATCTTCAAATAAGAAGACCCTTAAATAGTAGGTTAATGATTAATTTGCAACTTCGCTCATTACAATTGATTCAACTAACTGCTTTATTTCATTTATTTTATTCTCATGGAATAAGTCGACAATTTTACTACCTACAACAACACCATCACTGTCTTGGCATAACTCTTTAACTTGTTCAGGACTTGATACACCAAAACCTGCAATAACAGGTTTATTACTCATCTCTTTAACGCCTTTTAAGAATGAAGATAAGCTCGCATCTAGTTCATTTCGGGCACCGGTAATTCCTTTCACTGTAACTGTATATAAAAACCCGCGCCCCTTTTCTCCAATTTTGCTTATTCTTTCTTTTGGTGTAGCCATAGTGACTAAACGAATTAATTCAACTCCAACTTGGTCAAGCTTAAACGAAATAATCTCTTCTTCTTCAATTGGTAAGTCAGGTATTATACAGCCATCTACACCAGCTTTTTCTATATCCAGAACGAACTCATCAATCCCATATGCTAAAATTGGATTCATATAAGTCATCATCACTAATGGAACTGAGATCATCTTACGAACTTCCTGAATTTTTTCAATAACACTTCTTAAAGTTGTTCCTGCTTGTAACGCACGAATTCCTGCTTTTTGAATAACTGGCCCATCAGCTACAGGGTCTGAAAAAGGAATTCCAATTTCAATCGCAGAAGCCCCAAACTTTTCAAGTAAAGCTAATCGACCACCTAATTTTTCTAATCCACCATCCCCCGCCATTACATAAGGAACAAATAACTTCTCCCCATTTAAAAGTCGTTTTGTAAACTGGTCCTCAATTCGATTCATCCTATTTCTCCCCTTTCAATATTTCTCTAACTGTATGAACATCCTTATCTCCTCTACCAGATAAACAGATGACTAGTGTTTCATCTTCTTTCATTAACGCTGCTTGTTTAATCGCATAAGCCACGGCATGAGCGCTTTCTAAAGCTGGGATAATCCCTTCCAATTTCGCTAACAATTGAAATGCTTCAAGTGCTTCCTCATCAGTAATTGATTCATAATTTACTCTGCCAATATCTTTTAAGTGGCAATGCTCTGGACCAACTCCTGGATAATCAAGTCCAGCTGAAATTGAATGTGCTTCTTGAATTTGACCATTCTCATCTTGAAGTAAATACATTAAAGCCCCGTGCAGTACGCCTGGAGAACCTTTTGTTAATGAAGCTGCTTGTTTATCCGTATTTATTCCATGTCCTGCTGCCTCTACTCCGAATAGTTGTACATTTTCATCTTCAATAAATGGATAAAACATCCCAATCGAATTACTTCCACCACCGATACAAGCAACAATTGCATCTGGTAATTTATTATTTCTCTCCAGAAATTGTTTTTTCGTCTCTTTTCCAATTACACTTTGAAAATCACGAACCATCATTGGGAATGGATGTGGTCCCATTACTGAACCTAATAAATAATGTGTATCATCCACATTTGCAACCCAATAGCGAAGCGCCTCATTGACAGCATCCTTTAAAGTTGCACTTCCCGATTCCACACTAATTACTCTCGCCCCAAGAAGTTCCATTCGAAATACATTTAGCTCCTGTCTTCTAACATCTTCAGCTCCCATAAAAATGACACATTCTAGATTTAACAACGCACAAACAGTTGCTGTTGCTACGCCATGCTGACCTGCACCTGTTTCGGCCACAATTTTTCTTTTTCCCATTCGAAGAGCAAGTAATGCCTGACCAATCGTGTTATTAATCTTGTGAGCTCCTGTATGATTTAAATCTTCTCGTTTCAAATAGATTTGAGCACCCTTGGTGTATTTAGTTAGATTCTCTGCGAAATAGAGTGGAGTTTCTCTCCCTACATAATCTGTTAATAAACGTTCAACTTCCATTTCAAATGTTGGATCATCCTTAACTTTCAAATAAGCTTCCTCTAGCTCAGTAATTGCTTGAACAAGTGTTTCAGGTATATATTTTCCACCATAGATTCCAAAATGTCCTTTTAGATCTGGAAGTGTATAAGCTGTCATTTTAAATTCCTCCTAATTTCACTTTATTAATAAATGATTTTATTTTCTTTTCATCTTTGATTCCGTCCGTTTCTACACCACTACTTACATCAATCATCACAGGTTTAACAAGTTCACTAGCCAATAAAACATTTTCAGTATTTAAGCCACCTGCCAATATCAATTTTTCTCTAGGTATCTCTATATTCTGAAGTAGATTCCAATCAAATGTTGTTCCGTTCCCACCATGATATTTTCCAAATGGGCTATCTACTAAAACGTAATCACAATCATATTCCGTTATTCTATGAACATCTGACTCTTCCTCAATCCGAACTGCCTTTATAACGGGAAACTGTAATGAATGACAAAATTCTAGAGATTCATCACCATGTAACTGTAGATGCGTCAATCCTACATCTTTATAAACTGACTCTAAAACCTCTTTGGTTTCATTGACGAATACACCAATTTTCAAAATATGATTTGGTATCGATATGGAAATCTTTTTTGCTTCATCAGGAGTAATTTTGCGTTTACTTTCAGCAAAAACAAATCCGATAGCATCCGCACCAGCTTCAACTGCAATTTGAGCTGTTTTTACATCAGTAACACCACAAATTTTAATTTTCACTTCTTCACCTTCTTAATTAGAGGAACCATTAGCTCTCTTAAATTCGCTGATAAGTCTTGGCTTTTCATTAATGCTTCACCTACTAAAATACCGTTTACACCCGCTTTACTTACTCGATTTGCATCTTCACGATTGAAAATTCCACTTTCACTAATGATGTAACCACCACTTGATTGAATTAAAGGAGAAAGCCTTTCTGTAACATTTAAATCCACTTCAAATGTTTTTAAGTTCCTGTTATTGATCCCAAATAATTCCGTACCTATTTTTAGTGCTTTCTCTAAATCCTCTTCATCATGGACTTCTACCAGCACTTCCAAATTTTGCTCTCTTGCATAGTGATATAATTCTCGTAATTTTGGTAAAGACAAAGCGGCTGCAATTAATAAAATGATGTTGGCCCCGTGCTCTTTCGCAATATCAATTTGGACCTTATCGATCATAAAGTCCTTACATAATAATGGTAAGTCCACTGAATCACGTACAATTTTCAAATCGCTGAATGATCCTTTAAAAAAAGTTGTATCCGTTAAAACAGAAATCGCTGCTGCTCCAAATTGTTCGTAGTTTTTAGCTTGTTCTGCAGGATTTAGATCGCGATTGATTATTCCTTTAGAGGGAGATGCTCTTTTGAACTCCGCAATAACGGACAATGTATTTGCGTCTTTTAAATGATTCATTAGTGAAAAATCTGTTTCATGATTGGTTGAATGTCGTACTACTTCTCTCAAATTCTTTATCTCTTTTTGTTTTTCAAAAATGATTCGATCTAAAATAGTTTCCATTTAGATGACCTCCCTTTTAAGCTTTTGAGTTTTTTCTACTAATCTTAGTAATTTTTCGTAGGCTGCACCTGAATCAATGCTTTCCTCTGCCCTCTTGATTCCATCAGATATGGTTTCAACTACACCTGATGTAAAGATTGCTAATCCAGCGTTTAATAAGACTGTATCTCGAAAAGCTCCCTTTTCACCTTTTAAAACTCTTAGAAGAATATCCGCATTAATAGATGCGTCTCCACCTTTAATCGCGTCATTTGGATAACAATCTAATCCTACTTCTTCTGGATGGAGTATCATTTTTGTAAGCTCACCCTTTTCCAATAAAACTAAGTGATTTTCTCCAGCAAGGGATGCCTCATCTAGATGACCCGCTCCGTTTATAACTAACGCTCGCTTTCGACCAAGCTTTTGTAGTACCTGTGCAAAAATCTCTAAATAATCTCGTCGATAAATTCCTAACAATTGTGTTTCTAAATCTATTGGATTGGTTAAAGGACCAATTAAGTTAAAGATGGTTGGAATTTGCAACTCTCGTCTTACTTTCATGACCTTTTTTAATCTCGGATGAACATACGGTGCGAATAAAAAGGCTATACCGATTTCATCTAAAAGCTCCTCAGAATAATGTGTTGGAATGGATAATTCAACTCCTAATTGTTCCAATACATCCGCACTTCCTGTTTTACTAGACATACTTCTGTTGCCATGTTTAGCAATCGAAATTCCACAACCTGCTATAACAAATGCAGATGTTGTACTGACATTGAAGCTAGATGAGTTATCTCCACCTGTCCCACAGTTATCAATTACATGTTCAAACTTTCGAGTAAATCCAACAGTATTCTTTCGAATGGCATTAACTAAACCCGCGATTTCATTTACTGTTTCACCTTTTGTTTTAAGCGCTACTAAAAAGGCGGCAATTTCAGAATCTGATATTTGCTCATCTTGAAGTATTTGTTGAACAGCTAACTGCATTTCTTCCTCCGAAAAAGACTCTCGGTTAGCTAATCTTTGAAGGTACTCTTTCATGACTACTTTCCTCCTTTATTTCATTTAAAAAATTTAGTAATAACCGCTTCCCTGACTCTGTTCCAATTGATTCTGGATGAAATTGCATTCCGAAAACAGGGTATTTTCGGTGTTTAATCGCCATAATCTCTTGGTCATCCAATGAAGTCGCTAATGTTTCTATAAATGGAGGTAAACTCTCTTTTTGAATAACTAATGAGTGATATCTCATGACTTCTAATGGATTGGTCATATATGAAAATAAATTGTTTCCGTTATGTGTAATCTTTGATGTTTTTCCGTGCTTAATTTGATTTGCACTTGTAATAATTGCACCAAATACGTGTCCAATAGCTTGATGACCTAGGCATATTCCTAAAATTGGAATCGTTTGGTAAAAGGTCTTAATCAATTCAATTGTTTCCTGTTTTTGATTCGGATGGCCGGGACCCGGTGAGAGAATGATCGCTTTAACGTTCATTTTCTTTATTTCATCAATTAAAATTTTGTCATAGCGGACAACTTCAATTTCTTCTCCAAGCTCTCCGAAAAATTGATAAAGATTATAAGTAAACGAATCATAATGATCAATTAGTAGAATCATGACTAACCTCCAAAAATGCTCTTAATTTATTTATTGTTTCTTCGTATTCCAGTTCAGGTGAACTATCATAAACAATCCCTGCACCAGCTTGAATATATGCTGAACTATTTTTCATAACGATTGTACGAATAGCTAATGCAAAATCAAGATTTCCGTTTGCTGATATATATCCAACTGCACCAGAGTAAACACCACGTTTTGATTCTTCTAATTCATTAATAATTTCCATCGCTCTAATTTTTGGTGCACCTGAAACTGTTCCAGCTGGTAAGCATGAAATAAATGCATCAAGTGCTGTATAAGGTTTCTTTAATTTCCCGCTTACCTCGGATACTAAGTGCATGACATATTTGTATTTTTCAACGTTCATATATTTCTCTAGCTTGATTGAGCCAAACTCACAAACTTTCCCAAGATCATTTCTACCTAAATCTACTAGCATTTTGTGTTCCGCTAACTCTTTTTCATCTTGTTTTAAATCCTTTTCAATAATGGAATCTAGCTCTAAAGTTTTACCCCTTCGCTTTGTTCCAGCAATAGGATTCGTAATCACTTGATCTCCTTTTACTTTTATCAAGCTTTCAGGAGATGTACCCGCCACAACACTGTCACCGAAATCGATATAGTACATATACGGTGAAGGATTTTGAATACGCAGTTTGCGATAAAAATCGAATGGATCTCCTTCGAATTCCGCTTTCATTCGTTGGGATAATACGACTTGAAAAATATCTCCAGTTTCGATATATTTTTTTGCTTTCTCAACCTTTAACATAAACTCATCTTTTGTTATTTCTGGTGTAAATGTGGAAAACACAACTGGCGTAATTTCCTCTATATTCTTTTCAGCCAATATCTCCTGTTTCAATTCTGCAATCTCACTCTTTAAAACTTCCAAAGACGTTTCATCAGAAAGTTTTGTTCCAACTAAATGAATTTTCTGTTCTAAATGATCAAATACAATTACTACTTCAAAAAACATAAGGTGAATGTCGGGCATTCCAATTCCATCGACTAGCACTTCTCCTATTTCTTCAAATTGGCGAATGATATCATAGCCAACATACCCAATCCCTCCACCTATAAAGGGAAGATCAAAAGCACTCAAATCTTTTAATGATGGCAAAAGTTCTCTCAGTTTTAAAAGAGGATTTCCGATAAACTCTACTCTACGTCCATTGTTAAAAACGATTTCACCACCTTGATTTGTCCCAACTAACTCATAAATTGGTTTTGAACCAATAATCGAATAGCGACCAGAGTCCTGTTGTTTAAACGAGCTTTCATATAAAAACTTTTTACTTCCTTTAAGTTTTTTAAAAAGAGAAATTGGTGTAAAAATATCTCCAATAATCGTTTCAATGACGATTTCTACTGTATTTTGCAATGACATAAAGCTTCGACCTCCTAAAATAAAATGTAAAAATAAAAAAGTCCCCTATACGCACAAAGATTGTGCATATAGAGGACGATTATTGTATACCGCGGTACCACCTCGATTGGATTAGATTTCTCTTAATCCCACTTTCAGATACGGGAAATATGTAGGAGTTTTGTATGACTTGCGTCAATACCCTCCTTACTATTCCGATATCCTATCCTTTTAACGGTGGAAACCCGTGCATCCCTACTATCATTTTCAAGATGCCTCTCGTAAGCCCATTCGATATAGGTTCCTGTGTCAGACTCTCACCATTGTCTAACTCTCTGTGACTTTCACCAATATTTACTCTTCTTACTCAGCGATTTAGTTATCTATTTTTTAAAAAAAGAATACAAAAAGGGCCCCTCGTCTTAAAAAAGGACGAGAGACCCGTGGTGCCACCTTCATTAGCTGATTAAACAGCTCGCTTTGTCAGTATCCAATCTAAATTGAATGAATACCCGCCTTTTATAACGAGAAGACTACTCGCCAAAGCCTACTACTAAAAAAAGGTTCGGTTTGGAAGCTCGGAAGTCCATTCGCGATTACTTTCACACTGATTCCCACCAACCATCAGCTCTCTAAAGTTTCCGTAATCGTTACTACTCTTCGTCAACGCTTGAAAAATTTAATTGTTTTATACTTTAATTGTTCTTTATATTAATACTCCATAAATAAAAAGTCAATAAGTTATATTTTACAAAATTCGATTTTTTATTTTAACCGTTTTCGTAAATTTTGATGCAATCTACCAAGGAGATTAGTTGATTTCCACTCCAGGATGCTCGCTTTCCGTGGGGCGGACGATGAGCCTCCTCGGCTGCGCCTGCGGGGTCTCACCTGTCCCGCAGCTCCCACAGGAGTCTCGCACCTTCCGTTTCAACCAACTTCTTTTTCTGTGGTACCCTTTTAAAGAACTTTCCAATATCAACTTTTTTAAAAGAGGTCATTACATATCTATATCTAACTTAAATCAATTACATTTCTATTCATATTTTAGTAAATAAATGTACTTCAAGTAACAGTATTTTTAAGTCTGTATACTCTTCAAATCTAGGGAAAGAATACAATTAATTAGACTGCTAAGGAGTAATATAAAATGAGTCAGGTAAGATCTTTAACGAGTGATTTAACCGATAATATACAGAAAGTCCAAGAGCTTTTATGTTATACAGAAGATTTGATTGTTAAAGAAATCAATCGAAATGACGCTAATTGTACCATTCTGTACATTGATACTTTAGTAAAAAAAGAATTGGTACATTCATTTATTATCGAACCATTATTAAAAGATGCTTCAGGGGATCTTGAAAAAATCATTAAAGGATATGAAATAACAACCTCTTCACTATTTACTACCCTATCAAAGAGTTTACTGGATGGATTTTGTATTATTTTAAAAGAGAATTGTTCGACTGCAGTTATGACAGCAGTAATAGATGATCAAGGACGCGCAATTCAAGAACCTGCAAATGAACAAAATATCAATGGTCCACATGATGGGTTTGTAGAGAGCTTGAGTACGAATGTTCATCTATTAAGAAAAAGAGTAAAAAATCCTGATTTTAAAGTGAAATACTTTACGATTGGTAGTATGACTAAAACGAAAGTAGGAATGGTTTACGTAGATTCTTTAGCTAATAGATTGATGGTTGAAGAAATAGAAAAGAGGATTTCATTAATTGAAATTGACAACGTGCATTCAACAGGAACCTTAGAGGAAATGATCGAAGAAAATCCTATTACACCTTTTCCGCAAATACTAAACACTGAAAGACCTGACAGAGCTGCATCCTATTTATTAGAAGGAAAAGTTAACATCATTGTTAATGGCAATCCTACGGTTGCAGTTTTACCTATAACTTTCTTTTCATTTTATCAAGCGCCAGATGATTATAATCATCGCTGGTTAGTCGGATCATTTTTTCGAATTATCCGCGTGCTCAGCTTTATCATAGCGATAAGTTTACCTGCCGTTTACATTGCGATCGTTTCTTTTCATTCAGAAGTACTTCCGATCGGTATCCTATACTCAATTAGAGTATCTTTAGAATTTGTCCCTTTCCTTCCACTAATCGAGGCCTTTACGATGCAAATTATACTCGAACTATTAAAAGAAGCAGCTATTCGCCTACCTTCTCCAATTGCTCAAACAATCGGTATCGTTGGTGGTCTTGTAATTGGCACAGCAGTTGTAGAAGCCCATTTAGTATCTAATACTATGATTGTTGTAATTGGATTAACAGCTATTGCATCATTTGTTGCACCTGTAAGTGAAATGGGGACAAGTGCACGATTATTAGGTTTTCCGACAATGATCGCTGCATCAATATTTGGATTTTTTGGAATTACGTTAACATTAATGTTAATCTTTATGCATTTAAGTAAACTTCAAGCGTTTGGAATACCGTATTTTTCTCCTTTCGCGCCTTTTAGAAAAGAAGATTTAAAAGATTCATTTATAAGATTACCTGCATGGAAGATGAACAATAGACCGACTAATACAAATCCCCAAAAACTGGTTCAACAAGGGGTTTCTAGGGTGTGGAAGAAGAAATGATACCAAATACGAATACGATTTCTAAATTCCAGTTTTTCTTCTTTATTGTTCAGAGCCAACTCGGTATAGGATTACTCTCTTTACCTAATGTTGTATATAACACCAGTAAAGGTGATGGATGGATTTCAACCCTTATTGCTGGTGTAGTAGTTCAAATCACTCTAACCTTTTATTGGTTCTTGTTGAAACGCTATCCAGACCTTGGTTATGCTGAAATAACTCAAAAAGTACTTGGAAGGTATTTAGGTAAATTCTGTAATTTATTTATTTTCCTCTTCTTTATTCTAACTGGTAGTTTAGCACTTAAACTGTTTATCTTTTGTATAAATTTATGGTTATTACCGTTAACACCGATGTGGATTCTCTCATTAATTATTATTTTGTCTTCCATTTATTTAACCGTAAGTGACTTGAGAATTATAGCTAGATTTTTCGTTTTAGCTTCTTTTCTAATCATATTGCTATTCTTTCTATCTTGGTTAACACTCAATCTTCCACAAGAGTTTCAATATATTCTTCCTATTGGGAGTTCAGGAGTGAAAAAAATCCTACTGGGTAGTAATAAATCCCTTATCTCAATGTTAGGTTTCGAAGGATTTCTGATCGTTTTTCCTTTTATTCTAAATAAAGAGAAAGGGGTATTTAAAACGATTTCTCTAGCAAATTGGACCGTTACTTTTATCAATACTTACTTTCTCTTTCTTTGTCTTATAAGTTTTAGTCCGCCACAGTTAAAACAGATTAAAGACCCTGTATTATTTTTGTTTGAAGCACTGTCCTATGAAATGGTTGATCGTTTAGATTTTATTTTCATATCGATTTGGATTGTTCCAATGACTACATCTGTTATTGCTTATCTGTATTTCTCTGTTAAAAGTATCGCTAAACCGAAATCATATAAAAAAATGGTATGGATAAATGCAGCTCTAATCTACTTCATTTCAATCATTCCAATGGATGAAAATAAAATCAATCTCTTTAGCAAATATGTTACATATTTAAGCTATGCCGTCGTATTTGCGCTACCAGTCATACTTCTTGGCTTGTCTATCCTTATCAACAAACTGGAAATGAGTGAAAATACATGAAGCGTATGATATTAATCACGATAACTTCCTTTACCTGCCTACTAGCTGGTTGTTGGGATCAGAATTTATTAATTAATAAAAAATTCGTTAATGGTATCAGCTTTGACTCAACAAAGGATGATAAAATTTTTGGGACTGTTCGAGCTTTAAGCATTCAAAGTAAAGGTGGCGGGCTATTTGATGTGAAAGATGAAATTGTAGAAGCAACTCGTCCAAGTGTGGCTGGAATGTCAATTGATCTAAACAATAAATTACCTGGTCAAATCGATGCAAGTAAAGCGTATATCATTTTAATCGGTCAAGAACTAGCAAAGAAAGGCATACATCCTTTATTGGATGTCTTTTATCGAAATAAAAATGCTTATGTTGCATCTAGAGTTGTCATTACAAAGGGAAAAGCTAGTGAAATTCTTGCACTTGAACCGGAAACAAGCCCAATCGCTTTTGTCATTTTAAAGGGATTACTATCTGGTGAAAGGACAACAAGAATTCCTAAAGAGACTGTTTTTACTTCATGGACGAAAATTGTCGATCCAGGTAAAGATATCGTTTTACCTTTAATAGATAAGGATAAATCTAATAAAATTATCATTAAGGGAATTGATTTATTTGATGGGGACAAATATTCTGGAATTAGTTTAACTGGAACAGATAGCAGCTTATTATTACTACTAATGAATCGATTAGAGAAGGACAGTGAAATAGTCTTAGAATTAGATAAAAAAAGAGCCGCATCATTTGCTGTAACTCATTTAAAAAGAGATTTAAAAGTAAAAGTAACAAAATCACATAAAATAATTGGTAAAGTTAATCTTATTTTAAATGTTAGTCTTACGACCTACTCAAATAACCCTACAGAAAAAGTAAATATAGATAAACTCAATAAAGAGCTTTCAGCAGAACTTAGCAAACAGGCTAAAATAGTGACCGACTCGCTTATTAAAGCGAATTGTGATGCTCTTGGAGTTGGTAGAAAACTAGCGAGTAAGCATCCAGATTTTTGGAAAAAATTGAATTGGAAAAAAGACTACAAGAATGTGGAATTTGAAACGAAAGTAAAAGTTGTCATTTATAAAACTGGTTCAGTATTTTAGTCATTACTTGTTTCAACTATCAATAATATTTAATAACCATGTGAATGATACTAAAAGGTCAAATTGGAATTCATTAGGAGGAAACAAGACGATGTTTGGACAGAAAAATAATCTTTTTTTTGAAATGCTCTTAAATATTGCTGAGAATTTACATGCTAGTTCAAAATATTATGTTGATTTTAAAATTAAAAATGCTAGTGATTTAAAGATCTTGTCAGAGGAAATGAAGAAATTCGAAACAAAAGGTGATACTTTTGTGCACGAATTGATTGTTGAACTAAATAAAACATTTATTACTCCTATTGAACGTGAAGATATTCTTCAATTAGCTTTAAAGATGGACGATGTTTTAGATGGATTAGAGCATTGCTCAGCGATGTTTGAAATGTATTCCGTCATTCAAGTTGATGAGTTTATGTTTAAATTTTTAAATGCCTTACATAGTGCAGTAGAAGAAATTTTAAATGCAGTTAAGTTGCTTTCAAAGAAAAAATTATTAGAAATCAGAGTGCATGCTATTCAAATAAAAGATTATGAATCGCAATGTGATGTTCTATTGAGGTCTTCAATTAAGGCATTATTTAAGAACGAAAAATATACAATCAAAATAATTCAATACAAAGAAATATATGAAACGTTAGAAGCTGTTTCAGATAGTGCACAAGATGTGGCAAATATGCTTGAGCAAATTATCATGCGAAATGCGTAAGGATTAATAGTATGGAAGCTATTTTACTACTTACAATAATAGTCGTTATCTTGGCAATTGGATTTGATTTTATTAATGGATTTCATGATACTGCAAATGCAATTGCTACATCAGTGTCTACGAAAGCTTTAAAACCACGTAATGCTATTTTATTAGCTTGCTTGATGAACTTTATTGGAGCAATCACATTCACAGGTGTAGCAAAAACAATTACAAATGGAATAGTTGATCCCGTTACAATTGAAGGCCGTAATGGACTCGTCGTAGTTATATCTGCTTTATTAGGGGCAATCGTCTGGAACTTGTTAACGTGGCTTTACGGGATACCAAGCAGTTCATCCCATGCAATTATCGGATCAATTGCTGGTGCCGCTGTTTCCGCAAAAGGATTCTCAGTGTTAGAAGCAGAAGGATTTATAAAAATTATTCAAGCACTACTAATTTCACCGATCATTGCGATCATAGTTGGCTTCATCGTTATGACAGTGTTAGCACTTATTTTTAAACGATCGGATCTTTCAAGAACAAATAAAGGTTTTCGGTTTTTTCAAGTATTCACTGCTGCATTACAATCTTTTACTCATGGTACAAATGATGCACAAAAAGCAATGGGAATAATAATGATTGCCTTAATTGCTGCAAAGATTGAATTACCAGGAGCAGATGTACCTCTATGGGTACGTATTTCCTCTGCAGCTGCAATGGCACTTGGCACATCAATTGGAGGATGGAAAATAATTAAAACCGTTGGCAGTAAAATAATGAAAATTCGACCTGTGAACGGAGCTGCCGCAGATTTATCTTCAGCTGCAATTATTTTTACATTTACTTCCCTCCATTTACCAGTTAGTACTACTCATGTTATCTCCTCTTCTATTATGGGAGTTGGATCTGCACAGCATATTAAAGATGTTAATTGGGGAACTGCCCGACGAATGGTTATTACATGGATTATTACAATACCAATCTCAGCGACTGTATCCGCTATTTTCTATCAAATATTACGATTATTTATGTGAATACGTTTTTACATAACCTCCTTTTTACATTAAAAAACCTTCTAATTCCTTTAATTTCGGATTAGAAGGTTTTTTCAGATAAAAATAATTCCTCTTTTTGTTCGGTATTAAGTATTTAATTCCGCAGTACGACTCTGTTTTTGTATTGATTCACCTTTGACACGTCTTTCTAACGCAGGTGTAATCCGAACAAAAATGATGATACCAATTACTCCTAAGCTAGTTAAAAAGAATGATGTGGCAAATTTTGATAAGAACGCACTAAGTGCAACTGTTATTGAGCAGATAAACATTGCTAAATTAAACGTTAAACCAGCAACAGCCATATAAGAACTTCTTGTTTCTTCTGAAGGTAGATGGGCCATATAGTTTTGTTGAACTGGAACACGTAGAACCTCTGCAATCGTTGCTACAAACATCGCTATAAATAATAATAATATAGAATTACTATATGAAATTACGGCATATCCTCCTACGAATGCTACACAACTCCAAATGAGTGTAAGTTGATCATTCATATTCTTGACAATCTTTGTCGCAAATAGCGCCATTACAACTACTAGAATTGTATTTTCCGTTCGTAGGAAACCTGTCATTTCGATCCCACCGAATGACCAATTCAGCAGATGTTGTGTTTGGAAATCATTCGCTAATCGAATACCAATGTAATTTGATAACTGAAATTCCATTGAAAGGACGAGTAAACCAGCAAGCACATATAAGATAAATAGTTTATCTTGAAATACATCACGATAATTTGAAATCATTTTTTTCGCGTGAGAACTGATTGTTTTCATTTCTGATTGTTGTGTAATCAAGCTTTCTTTAACGAAAAACGTAATTAGAACCCATGTAATGAATGAAGCAACCGAAAGAGCTAGCAACAGTTCAAATAGATACGATTTGAATAAAAACCCGCCAAACATTCCACCAATTGCAATTGATAAATTGTTCGACCAATACATGATGGAATACATCAGTTTTCGTTCTTCAGGTTTACTCACATCAATCAACATAGCTTGGTTCGCAGGGCCTGCTAATCCCCAACAAATACTATTAACTGTCATCATAAAAAATGTGATAAGGGGTGATGAAAACCATGGTGAATTACAGAACATCATCGTTATAAACGCTAATAACCTTAATGATTCAGCAAACACCATTGTCTTTTTTCGACCGAATTGATCTGAAAAATACCCTCCAAAAAAGTTCATGATAATTCCAATAAAGACATTTACTAGCAATAGCAATCCAGCTTGTTTTACGCCAAAATGCTTTGATAGATAAATTGCCATAAACGGAAAAATCATACTGCCAATTGCCGAACTTAGAAAAGATTCGAGTAGTCGGATTTTAATATTTCTGTGAAATTTAAGTAGATTCATTGTTTTTTAACCTCTCGTTTTTCCAATAATTTCATCGATATAACAATCCTATAACACTTATCGTACATAAACAACACACTTGTTTGTTAATTCATATTATTCAATCTCTTTTTTTATATAAAAAAGGAGTTGCATAGCAACCCTCTCCTTTTCACTCTTTTTACATTGCTGTTTTTATAAACTATGTTGCTATTAAAAAAGTATTTCGTAGATTTCCACTCCAGGATGCTCGCTTTCCGTGGGGCCGGCGATGAGCCTGGGCCCACACGATGTGGGTCATGCATGCGTTACGACAGGACGTCGTGGTATTAGCATGCCTACCTTTTGACGACTCCGAGGTCTCACCTGTCCCGCTACTCCCACAGGAGTCTCGCACCTTCCGTTCCAATCATCTTCTGTATTTACGTTTGCTTTAAAACTCCTTTTAATAAGAACACTCTTCTAGAAAACAGCCTTTTACATAGAGAAAGATGTCTCATCTTTTATACTAAGTTTTTTATACACCTTTAAATAAACCCATATTGCATTTAAAAATAACAATGCACTTGTAATAAGAAATACATATCTTATACCTAAAAATGCGCCCACTTGTCCACCTAAGATTGACCCTACAAATACCCCTAAATATCCTGCGGACATGTTAAAACCAAAAACTCTACCGGTCAGAGAATCAGGTGTAATTCTCTTGACCAATGTATTAACAGAAGGATTTAAACCTGCTGTCGCTAACCCTAATAAAAATCGAAAAAACATTAATTCCCAAGCATTTTTGACAAAAGCTTGTGGAATAATCATTAATCCCGCCATTACAAGTGCACCTAAAATCACTTTCTGTGGTCCAATTTTATCAGAAAGCTTTCCTAGTCTTGGCGCTGCAATTATATTTGCTAATCCTGACGCTGAAAATGCCATACCAGCTAATAAAGCAACGTGATTTGAATGACTAGATATTTGCATAATATAGACCGTAATCACTGGTTCAATCGAATATAATGCGAGAGTTAATACAAAAAAGGTCACAAACATTGTAATCGTTAAACTTTTGTCCGGAATAATTCTCCATATTTCTTTCATTCTAAGTACTTTTTTATCCTGACGTGTAAAAGATTCCTTTACAAACAAAGCGGTAGTAATGAATGCAATTAATAGTAAAGCCCCCGTTATATAAAAAACATTTTCTAAACCAAGCGTTTCTCCAATATAAGCACCAATCATTGGTCCAAGTAATGAACCCCCAACGCTCGCTGTAGAAAGTGTACCTAAAGCCCAACCTGCGTGTTCTTTATCCGTTTGAGTAGCGATTAATGTAGTACACGCCGTACTATATCCTGTAATGATTCCCTGTAATAACCTTAATCCAATCAGTACATAGACATTTTGAGCAAAGCCCATACTAAATACAACTATCGCCATTCCAAGACTTGCTCGTAATAGCATTGGTTTACGACCAAATTTGTCTGCCGCAAGACCCCAAATAGGTGAAAATATGGCAGAAATGACAAATGTAGCACCAAATGCAATCCCTGAAAATTGATCGATTAATGCTACATTATGAACTCCGAGGTTTTTAATGTATAGAGGTAAAACTGGGCCAAGTTGACTCATCCCTATGCTCGTTACAAACATTCCGAACCAACAAACGATTAGATTTCTTCTCCACATGCTCATAATAACCCTCTCCCTTTTTTTAAAACTAAGGAATCCCACTATAAATAGACCTCTTTAATTAGAGACGTAATGAAAATATCACCCGATAATCCAGTTCAGAAGTAATTAAAAATACGCGTTAAACATCCAATCTGTTTTAAGATAAACTTAAACTATAAATTAAAGTTTGTAAACTATATGTTATAGTTTACGAATAATACTTTATAATGTTAAACTATTTTTATTAAGTTAAATGATAAGGAGTATTTGAATGGTGCAAAAACGAAATTTGACTAAGGAAAAAATTATTGAAACTGCTTTTTTATTGGCAGATGAAATAAGTCTTAATCAAGTTACTTTCCAAAAGATTGCAGAAAAACTAGAAATAAAATATCAGTCTCTTTATAATCATTTTGCGAATATGGACGATCTTAAAACAAAAATGACTATCTACCTTCTAAATAAATTGAATTCGAGCTTGATGCAAAGGTTAATCGGTAAAAGTGGTGAAAATGCAATCAGAGGATTTGCCTATGTATATCGTGATTTTGCATTTGAAAATAAGACCGGCTATGGGCTTATTATGAATATTCCCAGCACACAAGATGAGGAAGTAAGACGATTAGCAAAAGAAACTACCGGTATTATTCATCAAATCTTAGATTTTTATATTAAGGATGAAACGCAATTGATTCATAAAGGAAGAGCTTTAAGGAGTCTACTACATGGATTTGTCTCCATGAATTTCCTTGGTTATTTCCAACATCCTGTAAATGTAGAAGACAGCTTTCAATCGATGATCGATGATTTTATTTTATCCGTTTCGAGAAATTAGAAATGGTAAATACATTCTCACATTAAATCATTAAAAAAAGGGAGGTGTGGTAAAGCATTTTAGCTTTACCATAAAAATGAAAATAGCTAAAGGAATAGAAACGATCGAATTAGTTATGAAGTTAACCGGGCAAGCAAGTATCATCCATCCGACATTGATTTGGGATGAAAATGAAACCATTTTAGTGGATACTGGAATACCTGGTCAAAATGGAGAAATTAACGAAGCAATCGGAAAAGCTGGCGTACCAAATAACAAACTGACAAAAATTATTCTTACACACCAAGACTTTGACCATATTGGAAGTCTTTCCGAAATTCTAAAAACTTCTGACCATAAAATTGAAGTCTTAGCGCATGAAGTAGAAAAACCGTACATCGAAGGTGACAAGCCATTAATTAAAATGAATGCAGAGCGTGTAGCAAAAATGACGGAATCTCTTCCAGAGGAGCAACGCCTGAAAATAAAAGCTATATTTGAAATACCATTAAGCGCTAATGTGGATCAAACAATTAGCGATGAAGAGTTATTACCTTTCTGCGGGGGAATCACTGTTATCTATACACCTGGACACACTCCTGGACACGTTAGTTTGTATCATCACCAGAGTAAGACATTAATTGCTGGAGATGCACTTGTAGCAGATAACGGGGTCTTAATGGGTCCTAGACCAGCTGTGACGCCTGATATGGAGACTGCGCTTCAATCTATTAAGAAATTTACAAAATATGATATTGAACAAGTGATTTGTTACCACGGTGGATCGGTTAAAGAAAATGTGAACCTACAAATTTCTGAATTGGCTAATTCTAAATAACTAGCAAGTTTCAATCTAAATAAATGTAAAAGGGCACCTTTCTCGAGGTGCCCTTTTACATTTATTTTCTTTTAAATTACTTAACGCCATTTATTTATCATTCAAGATTAATTATTTTGCTCGAGACACTCATAAACTGCCATCATATCTCGTTTATTCAATTCACGAATTCGGTTGAAGATTGGAATATCTGCAACAGCTTCAGTTAGTAAGCTTTCAGAAACCACATCGCTTACTTTGCCAGTTAGCCATGTTTGTACGTCTATACCTTCAACGATTTCCTTACGTCCCTCATCATTAATGCCACTTGCATAACAACTAACACAAGGTATTGATAGTTTATACACGCCATCGTGGAGATTATCTTCTGAAATGACTTTCTTCCCTTTACAGAATGGACAAGGATTACTTGCTTTGACTTTATTAATTAACGTAACTATTTTTTTGTAACCAAACGCTTCATATACGTAAGTTAGTTTTTTGTATTTTCCATTCGTAAAATATTTATCAATAATGGTGTCTCTTGTTTCAGAAACATTGGCGAAATCACAGATTGTAATCAGGTTTTTGTTACTTATCGTTTCAATATTACCTTTAATACTCTCCCAAAATGGTAGAACATTTTGTAAAACTACTTCATAGCCAACAAAGCTGGCTTGTTCTATTTCATACATTTTCAAGGCAACCTGAGTCTCCCTCGGAAGTAAAGAGATATCTTCTGCAAGTGAAAGATCGCCACCAACAATTGATTTTAGTTTTTCTAGTTCTGGTAAGCTCCCTACTGCTTTGATGACCTGATCAATCGGCTGATTAATAATCTCTCGAATATCTGTTTCACCAAATTTAAGTTTTTTATGATGATTAAGCACTGTTCCATGACAAACAGGACAAGTGATCATCTCTTTTGACGCTTTCATCTGCTCTTTTATAGATGATTTTGAGATAGACATATAACGTCCAATGACGATATTAAATCCTTCCCAGATTCTCGAAGCTTTACCTGCTTTATCATAAAATGACTTTTCCCAATAACCATATAAAAACGTATTCTTTTCAGCTTCTGTCATATCATTGTAGCTCTTACTGATATCGTGACCGAGTTCGTTCTTTATTTCATCAAATAGGAATTGTAGTTTAGGATATTGATAATATTTTAATACCTCCATCACGTCTGGATGCAATAATCCATCCCAAAATGGAACTATTTTATCTTGAATTACTACGTCTATATCAAATTTTTCAATGACTCGACGACCGGAACAACACGGACAATGATTTTCTTGATAATAGAAATCAAAACTTCTTGTATCTTTATTGGTCGGATGGGCTGCCACTATATGATTGATCAATCCACCAGTTTCATAAAGAAAACTAAATTGACTATACAAGTGTCTTTCAAGGTCAATGGCTATGACTGGAGCAATTGTTTCAGATTCATACTCACCATAAATTACACGGGCAATTGGTGATAAGCTTTTTAAAATACCACCTTTATAGACATTTTCAGCATTTTTAAAATATGCAATCTGATCATCTTTTAAGTAGTTAATTCCATTTCGTGACCTTAGCGTTGAAGAAATTTGTAATGGTGCAACGTTATCTGAATGATCTTTTTGTCGATAATAATCATCATGACTAACAACATCAAGATGTTGAACAGGCTGTGTCTGTCTTTTTCCAAAATCAACAATGAAATCAGAGCTTTCTAGCATATAAGCATTATGCTCAATCATCAAGATTGAGACCGATTCATCCTGTAGAATAACTCTAACACTATCTATAAATTGATTTAAAATATTTTGAGATAACCCTTTTGATGGTTCGTCAAAAATAAAAAGTGTATGTGGGTTTCTTGTGTTAGCAAATAGTTCTGAAACTAAATGAACACATTGAAATTCACCAGTCGATAATGTTTTCGTTTTTCTTTCCAAAGTTAAATAACCAAGGCCAAGTTTAATCAACAAGCTAAGGCGTTTATGGGCTATATCTTCACTTGGCAGTTCATCAATAATATCTTCAATCGATCGCTGAAAAATATCATCAATGTCTTCACTATATTTAGTGAGTTTCTTTTTAATATCGAGAAATGTCGCAACAGTTGAAAGACTTGTAATCGATTGGTTTCGATCTTGTCCAACCATAACTAGCTTATCTTTTGGATATCGCTTCACGAAATCTTTCGCCATGCATTCATTAACCAATGTCGATTTACCACAGCCAGACTCACCAGTAAAGGTTACAAGTCTATTTTTTGGAATCTGAATTTCAGAAATATGAATATTACGGCAGAAGAGATCATGAAATTCATAATAGTCTGTTGGAGCTTCCTGGTTTCGTTCCCAGCTGATAGGTTTTGGACGAGGGGATTCTTCTACTATTTTCCCGCCATATTTCCCACTACCTGGTCCGAAAAACACTTGCTCATCAGTTAGATTGAGCACCGTATCGGAATGGTCAATGAGCCAAATTTGGTTTTTATAACCTAATTGTTTAATCTGATCTAAAATTTTCAATAGCGTTTCATGATCAAGTCCAACCGAAATTTCATCAATAATAATAACGGTATTCTCACTTGTTGCCATAAATTCCGCTAAATAAAGTCGAGTTAATTCCCCGCCTGATAAAGTTCCCATAATTCGATTTAACGATAGATAACCTATATTCATATTAATAATATTTTTAAGTATATTTTGTTTCGCTTCACCAATATGTAAATCCTCTATAAGAGTATAAATGGATTCAATACTCAAGTTGTTAATATCGGAAATAGTATACGGTTTATCTAATAGATCAATTGTATACTGCAAAACTTCTTGATTATAGCGCTGTCCATTACACTTTGGACATTCGACGTTTTTGGTATAACCACGTCCTTTACAATCCGTACACCAGCCTAGTGGATTATTGAATGAAAAAACTTCAGGAGATAGGTTGAATTTTTCAGCAAGACAATCACGAATCTCTTTAAAAACACCTGTATGCGTGCCAATTGTTGATCGTGGATTAGAAGATATTGACGATTTTCCAAGAAAAAGGACTAAGGGCATTTCTTCCATTTTAATGGCACTAAAGTTTGTTTCCATAATATTCGGAAAAAGATACTGATACTCAGCTTTAGGCAATAAAGAAACGAGGCGCTTCTTTGATTCTTCTCCGATTGTTTGGCAAAAAGTTGTTTTTCCGGATCCAGACAAACCAGCAATCCCCAACGATTTATCTACTGGTAGTGTTGCATCTAATTTGCTAATATTGTTCGCAATTAGTTTATTTATTTTCATAATCATTTCCTCTCAATTTCTACTTTTTCTATCTAGCATCATCATAGCAGAATTCTTTCTTACAAAATTCAATGATATTGCCGTCTTTTTTATTCTAAGAATGCTCTTACTAATATAAACATCATACCCATTTTTCCATTTATTGTTAACATCAAATATGACAGATACATGAAATCTAGCACATACTATTCGTGGAGGTGATAAACATGGGTAACAATCAAAATCCACATGTTAAAAAGAAAAAACAAAATTCTGGAATACCTGAGCCTGCTGCAGTAAATTCAGAAGGATATTTTGCTCCAAGAAAATCGAATACTGAAGCACTTAATGAAGTAAAAAAACAATAGAAATAGACCGTCTTATGACGGTCTTCCTGTTTGACTGTATTGAATACATTCCACTTTAACCAATCAAAACTATTATTTTCTTTTTTACGTTTAACTCGATTCTATTTCAACGAAAACGATTTTTCCAGTATGGCAATAAAGCAATAAATTCTGATGTTCTTCTTCATTATGATATGTGTAACAAGTAAGGTCTGTAAATTCGCCACGGGATATGTCGTGTATTGTGTTTGTAAGTTTGTATGTACTCCCACGATATTTCATCTTACGTTCGATTGACGGTTGTTCAGTTAATATTTGTTCCTTCGATCGGAAATCCATTGAGCTCACTCCTTTTTCTTTCCCTCTTAGTATTGCCGTGACCGATGAGATTAGACGTAATTTGCGTTGTGATTACATTTAATCATATACTACAGAATTGACATTTCTTCAAAAAAGGATTGCAGTAGCAATTCGAATAACTCAAGCCTCATTCTCTTTTATTAACCTCATACGCTACTCGAACGCCTGACTCGATTGCTCCTTGAATCCAACCTGGTGTAGACGAAGTGTGTGCCCCTGCAAAATGGATCCTTCCTTCAGGGGTGCGCAAGTAAGGTCCCAACTCTTTTTGTTGATATGGTTTCGACATGACAAATGCTCCACCGGAAAAAGGATAGTCTGACCAGCTATGAGTACTTCCTACAATAAATTCTTCATAAACTATTTTTCCAAATATATACGAAAGATTCTCTAGTGCTTTTTTTATTCGATCTTCTTCTGACATACTGTCCCATATGAATGCATCAGATCCCCATGTATAGCTAGCTAAAACGACTCCAGTGCTATTAGAGCCTAATTCATGACTAGGAAAATATGAAAATTTTATCGGTAAATCCGTTGTTATCTTACCTCCATATAGACCCATCTTTTCCCAAAATCTTGTTTTGAATTGTAGTCCAATTTTTGTCGAGTCTGCATAGTGCATCTCTCTAATTGCTTTCCATTTATTATAAGATATAGACTCATATGGGAAGAGCTGCACGAAGTCCAATAAAGAAAACGGAATAGTTACAATAACTATGTCAGAAGTGACTTGGTGTTTAGTAAATTTTTTCTTATCATCAGTAAAGACTGATACACTAGTGTTATCTTGTACGATTCTTGTCAGTTGTTGATTAAAATAAAGATTGTCACTTAGTTGATTTAAAAATGAATTCGGCAACTGATCGTTTCCACCAGTAATTTCGTAAAGTTTAAGGTCTTCTTCAAGAAGTATCATAACTTCTCTTAATACTGACGTAAAAGCAAGTTCAAGAAACCCTTCTATTCCAACTATTGCCTCAATCATATCGACTGCTCCTATAGATAATGATAGCCCGACAGGATTATCCTTCAAAAAATTCTCCATTGAATATTGATCGTACTTATTAATCACAATTTCCCAATTTTTTCGAGGGTCTTGTTTTACAAATTTAAGAACAGGATCCACTGCTAGTTTTAATAATTCTTCCGCTGTTTTACCTTCCTCAATGGGAGCTAATGGAAACCTTAATAAATGGGGGTTACTTTCATAATATTTCTCTTGTGTTAAAACATTATTTACAAAGATTGGATCATTAGGAGTACTATTTATAAACTCATTAACAGGTAGATTAAATTTGTTTATATACTCAAATGTAAGTAGGTGAACTGAAGGTATTCGCATAGCCCCCAATTCGACATACTGATTATTGATAAATGGCTGTCTTTTAGTAAATACACGACCACCAAGTCTATCATTTATCTCTAAAATCGTTACTTCATGTCCTGCCTCTTTTAATAAAGATGCAGCAACTAAACCTGACATTCCAGCGCCAACAATCGTAATTTTCTTTGATTTGTTTGTTTTTTCTAATCCACTTCGAATGAAAGATACCATTTGTTCCATTGTAAGATTTAATTTATTATTCATAGAAATCAACTCTTCCACGGATTTTAGGATACCCTATAAATTTATTCCATTTTATATGTGTTTAGAATTAATACATATTGAACCAATGTAATTTTAAACTGCTTTGTTTATAGCGCATAAAAACAGAGTTAATACATTGGTAAGTTGACCACTCAAATTTTAACTCCCCCCTTCTTGTCCCATATTCTATTAGTATGAGAATAAATTGATAGAGTTCGGACTTATGTTTAAGAGAATGTTTGATGTAAGAGGAAAAATGTAGAAGAAATAGAATACAGTAATGGTACTACCTAAACTTAATTTTATGAGAACAATAAAGGAGATCTATTTATGAGTATTCGTTTTAATAAAGTACAGGATGTTCTAGAAAATTACAGATCTGCAATTTACGAAAAAGATGTTGAGCGATTTGTATCGACATACTCTGCTGACGTGCATGTTTATGATTGTTGGGAAAATTGGGAGTGCATCGGTATTGTCCAATGGAAGGAAACGGTGAAAGACTGGTTTAATGGTTTAACTGAGGAAGGCCATTTACTCAAAACAGAATTCGATAATGTAGTTGTTGAAGAAAGTTCTAACCTCGCTTTCGTTCATTGTGCAGTTACGTTCACTGCTCTAGCAGAATCAGGAGAGAAAGTTCGTCAAATGACAAACAGATTCACATTCGGATTAAAAAAAGAAAATGAATCATGGACAATAATTCATGAACATTCATCATTGCCATTGAGTATGGAAACTGGGAAGGGTATTTTTAACTTAAAGTAATATTACGATAGCTATTAAAGGAGGCGTTAAACATTGAATCGTATTGACCTGCTTTTAAACGTGCTAGATACAACATTCGATAAGGAAAGTTGGTATGCACCGCTCAAACATGCCATTGATGGAATCAATGCAGAACAAGCAAGTTGGAGACCAGCTGGACAGACAGCGACCACTATTTGGGAGACCGTTAATCACCTTATTTATTACAAAGAGAGACTTGTTGCAAACTTAGAAGGTCGTGAATGGACGCGGATCGACGGTAATGAAACTTTTTATATCACTGAACAATCCAATGATGATAATGAATGGAAGAAAGTAGTTGATCGACTTGAAGCCATTCATAGCAGTTTAAAACAGTTGCTGAGTAAGATGTCAGTTGAGGAGCTTGACCAAAATTCTTTCGAAATTAATCTACTAGACATATTGCTTCACGACGCTTACCATACAGGCCAAATTATTCAAATCAGAAAAATGCAGGGGTCCTGGCCTTCACATCGCTAACTTTTGTAAAACATTTGGTTATAATCCATTAATAGAAAAAGGAATTTATAAAAAATAACCTGAATCTATGATTATCTAGTAATCAAAGATTCAGGTTTTATATTTCGTGACTTTTCATTCTTATATAGGTGGTTTCCCGGAGTCTTACTTTCTTTTTACTTACCCAAGAGTGCCATTACTCCTTTAAATACTAAGAAAAGGGAGAAAATTACAATTGCTAAAATACCAATTACTGTAGTTAATGGCTCAAAACTTGCTAAGAAAGTGCCTTCTAAAGGAACTTTTATTAATGCAAAACCAGCTAAAATACCAGCTAACATTTGAAGAATAAATCGATCCATGTTGTTTTCCCTCCTATCAATATATTTTATGTACATTTGAAAGGTAGGTTCAACAAAAGATAGACTTTTATAAAAATGTGCGTATATCATGGTCAATATCTACAAGTTATTTTCGTCATTTTGGATCTTGAAAGATTTCTAATAAGAAATCTCAAAAATCATAGTCAAAAGGTTCAACATACTTTCGCTTCTACACGATCGGTTTTTCAAAGATAAATACGGATACAGCCATATCCTCTTCAATCTTTGCATCGGAAAATAAATGAAGTAGCTTCGAACCGACAAGCTCCTCCATTTCTTCAGGAACATCCTGCCTATATACATCCCTAATCATTTCGGTTCTAGCACTATGAATTACTTTTTTTCCTTCTTGGGATTTTGCGATAAACTTTTCAGTAGGAGTTAGAATACCACTCATTGTCGTTACAGCCATATTCTCCACGAAATGAGTAAAAATCCGCTCTGGGCCCTTTCCGAAAATTTCTTTCCGCATTTTCCGCACGATATCATTAAATGCTGTTTCCTTTTTCCCCATATTCTTGCCTCCTAACAATTCAATTCTTACTAAATTTACTGCTTAATTTTGTCTTGTTTTTTTAGATGAGAGGAGTATAATTATGTCTATTGAACATAATTTAGACAAATTTTATGAATGGAATTCTAATAAAATATTTTGTTAGAGCTCTATTTAATATTCCCAATGGAATGATTCATTAGTAGGAATTGCTAATTGATTACTCCACCACAACATCTCTTTAGATGATCTCTTGTGGTGGAGTTTTTTTGTGTGGAAAAAGAAAGCAATCTTTTCTTTCTCAAAATACTCTATTCCATTGGTCCCATTTTTCAATTAACTATTAACATACTATATTAGGGGGTATTAGAGGAATGTCTTGGACAGTTCTACATTTTATCGGAATTATTTCTTATGCAGCAAGTGGAGCATTTGTAGCTCTTGAAGCTGAATATTCTTTTATTGGAGTGTATGCTTTGGGATTAACCACAGCATTTGGGGGAGCGATGATTCGAAATTATATTATCGGCGTCCCTGTCTCTGAACTTTGGATCCATTCCATCATTTTAACAGTTTTAATGACTCTGACACTCATCGTATTATTACCGCTAAAGTGGATTAATCATTGGAAACGGTGGAGTTTATTTTTTGATTCGATTGGACTTGCTTCCTTTGCTCTTCAAGGAGCAATGTCGGCTAAAGAAGTTTTTTCGGATGATTTGGGTGTAATGATATTGGCATCAATGTTTACCGGCGTTGGAGGAGGGATGATTCGTGACATAATAGCTGCTCGAAAACCTCTTGCTTTAAAGGAAGAAATTCATGCAATATTAACGATTTTATGTGCTATATGTATATGGCTTGGTTGGAACAGCCCACTTCAGTTGACTCTGATTGTCCTGGTTGTTATCGCTTTACGCATGTCTGCCATTCGCTATCAGTGGCGGCTTCACCTACCCTGCCACTTTAGAAAAGGAAGTTAAACAGATACATTTATGTATTCTACTGTTAGGAGTAAAATTCTTTTGGAAAATCAATCTATATAAAGGTGATTTAAGTTTTAGCAGTCAAATAAAACTTTACTATTTATAATAAAAAAACAGAAACATATATAAGCCCAGCTAGTCACCTTACTGGGCTAAATTAGTATATTAAAGAAAATTTCAACCTTTTTGGCATGGAGATGTGATCTAAAAGTGAAAGAACCAATACCAGTGGTTTAATAAAAATATGTATTGTAAAATTAATTAAAGAAGTAAAGGAAAAAAATGGTTAGAAGAATTTGAGTGAGGTGTTCTGTATGACAGAGAATAAAATGAATCCTAAGGTTGATGTATTTTTAAGGAAATCCAAAAAGTGGCAGGAAGAGTATGAAAAGTTGAGAAAAATTGTACTTGACTGTGAACTGACCGAAGATTTTAAGTGGATGCATCCTTGTTACACGTTTGAGAATAAAAACATAGTTTTAATACATGGATTTAAGGAATATTGTGCGCTTCTGTTTCACAAGGGTGCCCTGTTAAAAGACTCCAACGGTATTCTAATCCAACAAACTGAGAATGTGCAGGCGGCACGCCAGATTCGCTTCACCGATGTTCAAGAAATAATCGAGATGGAAGACATCATAAAGGCCTATATTTATGAAGCCATTGAAGTGGAAAAAGCCGGCTTAGAAGTGGAATTTAAAAAGAGCTCAGAATATATAATTCCTGAAGAATTTCAACTTAAATTAGATGAAAACCCTGACTTAAAAACTGCTTTTGAAGCATTAACACCAGGTCGACAAAGAGCATATATTCTTCATTTTTCTGCACCTAAACAATCTAAAACTCGAGTGTCAAGGGTTGAAAAATGTATGCCGCAAATTCTCAATGGAAAAGGGTTAAATGATTAGAAGATAGTCTACTCTATCTCTTTGCGTTAAACCTTACCTCCTATAGCCTTATGTAAAGGACCACACATTTTTGTACTATCCAAAATGTGTGGTCCTTCTAACCTAGATATAATATTTTTTTCTCTTTTTTGTTTGTTAAATTAAAACCTTATTTTCATTTTGAAATAAACTGCTGTGTCCATGTTTTACCTTTTGCATCATATCCGACACCGATATTTTTTAAATTCCGATTTAGGATATTTGCACGGTGACCAGGACTTGTCATCCATGCTTTTACTACTTCTAATGGAGTACGTTGACCTTGTGCAATATTTTCTGCTGCATAGCGATATGAAATCCCAAATCGTTTCATCATATCAAATGGTGATCCATAAACTGGGCTATAGTGCGAAAAATAGTGCCTAGATGTCATATCTTGTGATTTAATTCGTGCGACTTTCGAAAGCTTTACATCGATGACCAATGGTTTTAAGTGGGCTTTTACACGCTCCGCATTTGTTAATTTGAACACTTGTGTTTCGTAAGATGATAATTTATATGTTTGTGTCGTTGCAGCTTTTGTACTATGTACGAACCCACCGACAAAAATGAATGAAGCGATAGTGATCAATCTAATTATTTTTTTCATTTGATTTCCTCTTCGACTAATCATTTTTTGTACAATTTCATTTTACCATAAAATGATAACGCTTTCATTTATGTAATTGTTGGTATGTAAAGAAAAAATCACCAAAAATTTGTTGTGAATGATGATGCATGAAAATTTAAAAATGAGCTGATGATTACTGGTATATCCAAAATAACGGCTGGTCTATTGATTCTGCCAATTGAAAAAAGAACTTTGAATAACAAAAACATAGGGAGATTTTAGTCTTCCTATGTTTTCATTCTTACTATTTATCTGTTTGTTTTTGCTTCTTTTTCAAATACTCCGCACGCATTTTTTCAAGTTGCTGCTTTTTATCAAATTTGGCAGGCGTCTGTTTTTCTTGAAACTTTGTCACTGCTTGCTGACCTTTGGTATCCAATAGATATTTTCCCACTTTGTTCACCTACTTTACTTGTCTTTATAGAGAATCTATTCAACAAATATAATATACCTTATTTTACTGAAGTAAAACCTTATTACTTTATAAGTGTACTGCTAACCTTGCATATACCAGTAAAAACATTAAAAACTTAGTAAAATAATTCATCGCCAAATGGTATTCATAACCAAAAATCTTTTAAAATCCTTCTCTTATTGAAAGTGTTTGATGAAATTGCCTAATATTATCCTTAATTGATGATAATAAAGTTGCTTTTGGAATAATGAACTTGATTTTCTCTCCATTTTTTAAAGTAAATGAAATAGTTCCATTATCATGAAAACCAGTGTGAAAAGTTCCCTGTTTCTTTATTAAAATCTCTTCGATTGTATTTGTTGTTAATGAGAAATTATGTTTTCTTTGTATTAGTTCATCTACATCGCCACTACTTATTTTTTCGTCAATATCAGTTTCTAAAATCCCTTGTTTCTTTTCCATTTTTTTAAACCAAAACAAAAACAAATGTTCCAGAATATCAGGCAACTGTTTTTCATAAGCATAACGATTATGGAATTGACCACCAATTTTAATAAAATATATAAATGTATTTGTAACATAAACTTTATAATATATGTCTGTTTTAGTCATTCTTGGTTTTATAAATAAAAGCTTCCAATCATAATATTCCCTACCTATTTTTAAATTAAATATCGATACAGAATGATTATATCGAATATTCAAAATATTTGTTATAGGTAATTATTTCCTGTTTTAGCTATACTAATAATTACTTAAATAAAAAAAATTGTCTACCTTTGTAGTCTATCGTTATTGAACTAACTCATGCGTTAGAATTTTTGTAGCTCCTTAATTTATGAGGCTTTTTCTAAAGTAGAAAATTAGTTTAAATAAATAGGCACACATCCGAAACTCAATTCATAATACTACGATAAACCTTTCCGAATTGAAGGAACTGGCACTAGCGCTAGGTATGAAAAAATGGCTTGTTTTTGTATTTACATAGGGTTTTCCTATATTTAATAAAGGATTGGTATGGTTAATATTGTCGATTTTAATAAGGTATTATACTACTTAATCAAATGGCAGGTTGGTGGTTGAAATGGGGAGCGAATCTAAATCAATTTTTGGTACTGTACTTGTCGCTGTGGGATCAATTTCTGCCGCAATTGGTTCAACGCCATCGAATTTTATAAATAATAAATTTCGTAATGAATTAAATCTGTGGGGAAAAGTTTTACAGGCTGAGGGAAATGCTATACAAGCTGATGTAAAAGGGAATGTCATTAGAACAATTGGAAAGGAATTTACAGCAATTGGGAATGTTACTGTCATTTCTGGACTGGTTTTTGACATTAAAAAAGAATCATCACATAAATTATTCGTTACAGGGAACTTGATACAAGCGTTAGGTGTAGGTATAAATATTGGAAATGAAATTGATCTTTCTCCCTTCCCAGGTCAATCTGAAATCATTATAGGGGACATATTACAATTTATAGGAAGCTCCCTGCAGGCAAAAGGTTGGTCAAATGAAATTAAAAATAGTAAAGAAAATGCTAATGTAGATGAACATAATAAGATTAGCTATAAATATGAGGATTATTTAGAAAAAAATAACGGGCAATCGGAAACATTAGTAGTAACAGGTAGTTGGATCCAAGCAATTGGTTCTGTCATTGAAGTGATTGGAACTACAAAAGATGTATTATCAGCCCAGGACAGTTAAGTGGAAAGAAATTATGAATTACTATTCTAATTCTACCGAAACCACCAAATCGCAGTGCCTTAATAGAATAAAGAAATTTATCATAAGTTTAAATACCTCATTTTAGTGTTCCATATCAGCTTTTCTTATTCATCCAACCTGCCAGTTAGCACAATAAAAGGACTACCTTAGCAGTCCAACGTTGTTTAACTTTTTTGTAAATATACCCACTTGTTTTTTGAAAATAAATAGAACCATGTGAATAAGGTTTTAACCTCTTTTATATTACTTCCAAAGTTAAAATGTGTAATTTCATTTTGATTACTATCGAACATTATACTAGCGTTAGTTTTAAAATTCGATATTTCTTTGTTTAAATCTTTCTATTTTTGTTGTGAAAATAAGCCTGATAAGACAAAAAAGAGAATGATTCATTATCATCATTCTCTGAATATCTACTTATATGTTTGTTTGTTCTGCATATTTTTTGAAATTGTCTAGTATAGCTTGCCATCCTTGTTGTTGAAACTCAACAGGATTAGTTGTTTCAGGATCGAATGTTTCAATTACTACTGTTTGGTCTTCTTTTCCTTTAAAAGTTATATTAACTTTTCTTCCATCACCTAAAGTATAAGCAATAACCTCATGAATTTTCACTTCGTCATAAGTTCCACCAAAATCGAAACCAAAACTGCCATCTTTCGCTTCCATTCTTGATAGAAATTCCCCACCAACTCTTAAATCATTCTCAGCAATTGGTGTGTGCCAGTCGTCTGAAGGACTGTTCCATTTTTTAATATGTGTGGGTTCTGTCCAAAGTTTCCATACTTTTTCTACTGATGCTTGAATAGTAGTTTCTACTGTTACTTTTTTAGTTGATTCCATTTCATTTCACGCCTCTCTTGATACGAGTTTATATATATTGAGTTATACACCATGTGTGGCTGACTATATTGTAGAGTATTTCAAAAAGTCATGCTACCTCTTCATTATTTTCTATTATCTGCATAATAATTCCTACCTGGTTTCCTAACTTTTTCATTTTAAAATGCTATTATTAAGTTTCCTTCTCAAGGATAAAAGTTAGAAACCGATTACTAAGCTGCATTTTAGCACAATAAAAAAAATCGACTATACACCCGATCGGGTTATTCAACCATCGCATGAGTTAGTTGAATAAGGAATATGTCTGAACAATGTCAAATTAGTACACACTGGATATTGAATATTAGAAGTATTGATCGACTAGAGGTGAAAAAGAATGAGTCCAAACGGAAAGGCAAATTTTACGATAAGTCTTCATAAAAATATTGAAACAATCAAAGAACAATTACACCATACAACTGAATTAGTTGTCCGGACGATTCGTATAGGTGAAATGAAATACAATGTGGCACTCGTATATCTAGATGAACTCGTTAATGCAGATGTAATTCGTGAATTTATCATTACTCCACTATTCTTATTTCGGGACATGAAAAAAAGCGATACAGGACCATTTATTGACCACTTAGCCACTGAACATATTCGGGCTTCTTCAGTTGAAATGGTTTCATCATTCGAGGATGCACTGGGCGGGATCGTCCGGGGACAAACACTGATCTTAGTTGACGGATATGATAGTGGAATCATTGCTGATACGAGCCAGTGGCAACAACGTTCAGTTGAACAAAGTAGGAGAGAACGTAAACCTAATGGTCCAACGATTGGGCTGTCAGAGCAATTAAAAGTGAACTTGAACTTAATTCGTAGTTTTATAAAATCACCTAATTTAGTTGTGGAATCAAAACAAATAGGAAGATTTACAAAAACAGATCTTTCAATTGTCTATTTAAAAGATAAAGTAGATAAAATAGCACTAGAAGAAGTGCGAACGCGAATCGATACATTGGATGTCGAATATGTTCTGGAAGGTAGAATCGTGGACGATGCATTAGAAGGAAGGAGTAAAACAGCTTTTCCACTCGTATATCATACGGAGATGCCAGATATTGTGGCGGCTGCTATATATGAAGGCCGAATTGCCGTAATAGCCGATGGTACACCAACGGCTTCCGTTGTCCCAGCATTATTTGTTCAGTTTATGGCACAACCGAATGAATATTATTCAAAAAACGGAAGATTTATGAACCGCCTAATCTTATTCTTTTGTTACTTTCTTACTGTCTTCATACCAGGAATCTATCTTGCGATTGCTAAATTTCATACAGATTGGTTTCCAGCAAAATTTGCCAAAAATTATTTTACACACTCAAATACAATCCTACCATTTTTTTTAGAAGTGACACTACTGCTATTCATTTTACATATATTGACCTTAGCATCATACCGGATTCAAACCGATATGATTATTGTGGCTTCTTTGGTGAGTACAATGGTGATTAGCACGACGGCTGTTGAGGCCAAACTCATTCATGCGCTTAGTTTGATTATTGTAGGGATTTCGTATCTAACCAATCTCTTGTTTGTCACTGGACGGATGGCTCCTGTTGCATCCTCGTTGAGATTTGTATTTTTAATTGTAGGTAGTTTCTTTGGTTTAACAGCAATGGGCATAGCATTCATTCTGTTGATAGTTCGTATGACTTTGATACGTTCAGTTGGTGTTCCATACTTAGCGCCGATCATTCCATTTCGACCACAAGAGTTCAAAGATGTCTTTTATCGTGGAGATTTAAAGAAACTGATTAATAGTGAACACAAGTATCCGCATGACGATAAAGAATAAAATAAAATAAAATAAAATAAAATAACCTAGTTTACGATTGACAGTAAAAAAAGGATCTTCGATTGAAGATTCTTTTTTTTGCTTATTGAACTAACTTGCCATTTAATGCAAAAAAAAGAGCCCCATTAGTGAATCACGATATTCAACTAACGCATGAGTTAGTTAAATAAGGATTAATTAAATTTATCAAGATTAATTAATAAATTTCATTCGTCTTTCATCAAATGTTTTTTCATCATTAGTTCCAAATCCATAACCATCTTTGATCAACGAATTAATAGATGGTAGGGTTTCCGTTACGATTTTCCATTTACCATTTTCCAGAACAGTAGTTATAAAAATATAATCAACTAAGGCTGAGGGTTAGTTCAATAATTATAGAGTGGGAAATCTATTTATTTTCTATATTTAATAAATCCATAAGTTTGTAGACATTCACCCCGTTAAGAGTACCAAATTTATAATTTTCATTATCAAAAATAATTGCTTTGCTTTCCTCAAACCATACACTATAGTTATTAATTAGCTCTGTCTGACCATCTTTTTCGTGCTTAATCGTAAAGTTTGAATTACTTTATGGTCTTAATTTTCTTGACCAGTTTACCTCTTCCAAAAGCTTTTTTAAGCTATTTATCCCATCTTCACTATTAATTACTTTAGACCGTAAAGAACTTTGAGTATTTTCGAATACCCTGAAACTATCTTTATTTTGATTTATCGAACAAGCTGTAAAAAAAACATAATAAAAAATACAATTATTCCCTTAATTACTTTATGCACTCATTACATCCTTCCTTAATTAAAACTATACTGTCTTTTGCATCTGAATATTATTAGTCGCCAATATAAAAAATACATTGAAAAAGACAAATGAAAAATTCTGGGTCTTGGATAGGACAGTCTTCTTCAATTTCTAAATATGTCTTGAACCATTCAGTAGTTTGCATTTTCCATCTTGCCACTTCTTTACCTTGATAATAGAACCTTACCCAATCCATTACTTCTTTTTTCATAGTAAATTCATTTGCTTGACATGTAATACGGAATTCAGGTGCAATTTTTAGCCAAGTTCTATATGTTATTTGAAATACCTCGGTGGTTTTGAGGTTGAAAACCTGATAATATGGATGCCCAATCCACTTCGTTGTCTTTTTGCACTGATAAACAAGTTCTCCATCGTTTGAGTAAACGTCAATTTGAGCGAACCAATCAAAACTTCTCCAATAATTTATTAGTCTTACTAAAAGGCTTTTATAAGTTCTTTGGAATTTAAATCTCACATTACCCTGTTCATCAATCACATCAATTAATTTAATTGAATCCTTAATTTTTGGGGGAGAGTAGGTATATTTCTGCATATTAACTCCTATCAATGATTACTTTATCAAAACTATTTAGTTAGTAAAAAACAACACTATCATTCTTTTACCATTTCATTATGATCGGGGTGCTTAAGCATATCTAAGTAAAGAAAACATTTTATTGATTATTTTTTACTCTTTTTTTATATTCTGTTTTTGGAAAAAAATCCCTTTTTATGTTTAATACTTGAGACAATTCTTCGAATAAATTTCGAGCCTCTTGCTATTTACTTTAATAAAAAATGAGCCACTTCTGTGACTCATCGACTTAAACTAACGCTCTCGTTAGTTGAATAATATTAAGTATTAAAACTCTCTGTCATAATCAATAATCCTGACTTATTAATTCTTTTATGATTAAAAGGGACATTCTTAAATATGCGTTAGTCATAATGAACGAAACGGCTCCATTTTGCTTAACGTAGGTTGCAGTTGGCAATAATGGGAGTGATAAAAAGCCTACCCAAGCCAAATGTAGAGCTACAAACAAAAGGAGCCGTGTATTATGAAGGATAGTCAAAAATTTGTTGGTTTAGACGTTTCAAAAGAGATTATTTCTGTTGGTATTGCTGAAGAAGGACGAGGAGAACCGAGATTTCATGGGAATATCCAAAATAACCCTGAAAGTATTCGTAGACTTTTCAAAAAGTTAGGTGATTCAGATAAATTACTTGTTTGTTATGAAGCTGGATCATGTGGGTATAGTATTTTCCGCCAACTTCTTTCTATGGATATTGAATGTATTGTGGTTGCACCAACCCTTATTCCAAGACGTGCTGGAGATCGAGTGAAAACTGACAGAAGAGATTCGTTACGTTTAGCCCAGCTTCTTCGAGCTGGTGAATTAACCTCTGTTTGGGTACCTGATGAAACACATGAAGCTTTGAGAGATTTAATTCGTGCTCGTTTTGATACACGAGAAGATTTACAACGAGTACGTCAG